>Ga0207982_1000015_pt1 | contig 17591 bp, 13 predicted proteins | sample SoimicmetaGmgHAB_FD_188335 | JGI IMG/M metagenome (GOLD analysis project Ga0207982, IMG submission 188335) | Soil and rhizosphere microbial communities from Laval, Canada - mgHAB (SPAdes) (version 2) | ecosystem: Environmental > Terrestrial > Deep subsurface > Rock core/Sediment | place: Laval... | reverse complement strand
GGGGTCCGTCACGGTGAGCGTCAGCACGTGCGAGCCCGGGGTGGTGAGCCGGGTGGTGGTGCTCGCGCCCCGCGAGCCGCGCGTGCCCTACGAGAAGATCGTGGGCAACGTGGAGGAGGTCCGGGCCCGCGGCGGCAAGGTGATCGCGGTCGTGGACGAGGATGACACGCAGGTCTCCTCGCTGGCAGACGACGTCATCCGGATCCCGGGGAGCTCGGCGCTGCTCGGTCCCATCGTCGCCGCGGTGCCGCTGCAGCTGCTCAATGCGCTGGATCCCGCGCGATTGACATGGCTCACGCCCGGCTTCGCCATCGACAAGGCGACGGCGCTGATCAAGACCCTGCCCAAGACCCTGCGCCGGAACTTCGTGCCGGCGCCGGATTTCGGGAATGCGTTCGCGCAGGCGCATCCGCAGCCGGAGCCCGATGCACTGGAATCCGCACTCGCACGCTTCCTGCGCAAGCTCTCCGGCGTGGAGGTGTTGCCTGCGGATTTCGAGGTCGCCGCCATCGAGCCGCACCTGCGCATGAACCTGCAGCTTCAGGATGAGGCCGGCAAGCAGGTGCTCGCCGTCTCGCGGGACCTGGACGACCTGCGTGCGCGCTTCGGTGATCGCGCGCAGCGCGCGTTCGCCGGCCGCGCCGCGCGCGACCTCGTGCAGGGCGGGCTGGTGGCATTCCCCGAGGCGGGTGTTCCCGAAGAGGTCGCGGGCGATGGTGGCGTTCCCGCCTATCCCGCGCTCCGGGACGATGGAGAGGCCGTGGCGGTGCAGGTGTACGCGCAGCGCGCGGAGGCCGCGGCCAGCCATGCCGCGGGTGTTCGCCGGCTGCTGCGCATCGCGCTGGCCGATCGCCTGAAGCAGGCACGGCGCCAGTTGCCGGTGCAGCCGAAGACGGCATTGCTGTATGCCGCGATCGAATCCGCCGCACCCCGCCAGGAGCATGGGCTCAAGGATGCCGATCGACTGCGCATCGACCTGGTCGAGGGCGCGTTCGCGTCGCTGACCACCGCCGGCCTCGCGGGGATCCGCGCTCGCGCGGAGTTCGACGCGCTCTGCGACGCCATCGGCAAGGCTCTGTTCGGGGAGGCCATGCGACGCCTGCAGCAGGCAGAGGCGATCCTCAGCGCCGTCGCGGAGGTGCGCGCAAGCCTGGAATCGCAGCTGATGGGCTGGGCCAGCGGCAACCTCGACGACATGCGCGCGCACCTGGAAACCCTTGCACGCCCGGGTTTCCTGCGCGATACGCCGGCCACGTCGCTGGCGGAATATCCACGCTACCTGAAGGCGCTTGCACTGCGGGCAGGGCGCGCGCAACGCGACCCGGCGAAGGACCAGGCGCGCATGCTGGAGCTGCGCCCGTTCGTGGATGCGCTGGCCGGGTCCGACGGTGGCGCCGAATGGCAGGCCTTCGCGTTGGCGCTGGAGGAATTGCGGGTCGCGACCTATGCGCAGGAGCTCGGAACGAAGGGCGGTGTGTCGGCGAAAAAACTGGCGACGCGGCTGGCCGCGTTGCGCCGTTGACCGCATGATGGCGTGATGGACCGCAACGCACTCCAGCAGTTGCCTGCGCTGGCCGGCTTGCCGCCGGAACTGCGCGCGCGCCTGCAATCGGTACCGGACAGGGTTGCGTGGCGAACACTGGATGACACCCTGGCCCAGCTCGAGCCCTTGCAACCGGCTGACGAGGTGATCGCGGCGGCCGTGTTGTTTTCTGCCGGGATCGAGCCTGGGGCTCTGCCGGAGCCACTGGCGACGCTGGTGGAAGGTCAGCAGGCGGGCGAGCGCGTGGAGGCCCTGCACGGCGAGCAGGGTGGCGGTGCCAATCCGGAGCCCCTGCGCCGGTTGCTGCTGGCGATGGCGCGTGACCTGCGCGTGGTGCCCATCGTGCTGGCGCGGCAACTGGCCCGGTTGCGCGACGCGATTGCGGGCGATTCGGCGGACATCGGGGCCATTGCTCGCGTGAGCCGCGACATCCACGCGCCGCTCGCCAACCGCCTCGGCATCTGGCAGCTCAAGTGGTCGCTGGAGGACCTGGCCTTCCGCGTGCTCGAGCCCGAGGCATATCGCCGCATCGCGCGGCAGATGGACGACACCCGCAGCGGGCGTGAGGCGCACATCGAGCTGGTGAAGCATGCTCTGGACGAGGCGTTGCGCCTGCACGGCATCGATGCCGAGATCAGTGGTCGTCCGAAGCACCTCTACAGCATCTGGCGGAAGATGCAGCTCAAGGGCCTGCCGTTCGAGGCCCTGCAGGACCTGCGCGCCGTCCGCGTGCTGGTGGATGACGTGGCGCAGTGCTACGCGGTGCTCGGGGTGGTGCACGCCACCTGGGCACCCGTGCCGGGTGCGTTCGACGACTACATCGCCCGGCCAAAGGCCAACGACTACCGCTCGCTGCATACCGCGGTAGTCGGGCCGGAAGGCAAGACGATCGAGGTGCAGATCCGCACGCACGCGATGCATCGCAATGCCGAACTCGGCGTGGCCGCGCACTGGCGCTACAAGGAAGGTGGTGCGGGTGATGCTGCGCTGGAGCGCAAGGTGGCGTGGATGCGCCGGCTGCTCGAGCATGCGGAGGAGGATGCGGGTGCCGGCCTGCGCGCCGAGTTCGAGGGCGAGGTCGCGGAGGATCGCGTCTACGTGCTCACGCCGAAGGGCCAGGTGATCGACCTGCCGCACGGTTCCACGCCACTCGATTTCGCGTACCGGGTGCACACCGATGTCGGCCATCGCTGCCGCGGCGCCAAGGTGGATGGCCGGATTGTCCCGCTGGACTACCGGCTGCGCACGGCGGAGCGCGTGGAGATCCTGACCGGGCGGACGGGCGCGCCGCGGCGCGATTGGCTGTTGCCCGGCAACCGGTTCCTGGCCAGTGGCCGCGCGCGTGAAAAGGTACGGGCGTGGTTCCGCCTGCAGGACCGCGAGGCCAACCGGCACGCGGGTCGCGAGCTGCTGGACCGTGAACTCAAGCGCATGGGGTTGGCGGATGCCGACCTCGCGCCGGTGCTTGCGCATTTCCATCTCGACCACGTGGACGAGCTGCACCTGCGGGTCGCGCTGGGCGAGATCGGTCGGAACCAGGTGCTGCGCGTGCTGTCCGAGGCACAGCATCCGCAGGAGGGAGAACCGCTGCCGCAACTTGCGACGCCTGTGCCGCCGCGCCGCAACGATGGCGGGATGCGCGTGGCCGGCATCGACAACGTGCTCGCGCACGTGGCCAACTGCTGCCAGCCCGTGGCCGGTGAAGCCGTGACCGGTTACCTGACGCGCACGCGGGGCCTGAGCGTGCATCGGGTCGGATGCGCGGCATTCCAGCGCATGGCGTTGCGCGACCCGGACCGCGTGGTACCGGTGGATTGGGGTGATGCCACGGCCCGCCAGGACGTTGACATCATCGTGGAAGCGTCCGATCGCAAATGGCTGGTGCGCGACATCACCAACCTCATGGCGCAGGAGGGCGTGAACATCGGCGTGATCCACACCGATTCGCAGCGGGTGGGCCGGCCGCGCATCCGCATGCGGCTGCAGGTGCGCGACATCCAGCAGCTGGCCGGCGTGCTGGACAAGCTGGCCACGCTCGCGGGGGTGGAGGACGTGCGCCGCGCCGGCGGGGCCGCCACCGCGCCGTCGCTACACTGAGTGCATGCCGTCGATCCCCCGAGCTCCATGCGCGTCCTGCTGACCGGAGCCAGCAGTCAGTTGGGCGCCGCCTCGCGCCGGCGCCTGGCAGGCCGGGGCGACGAGGTGGATGCGCTGACGCGCGGCGTGCCGCCGCCTGCGCGGGCCGGGGTCTCGTGGCATCGCGCGGTCCTGCCCTTCGTGCCGATGGCCGGGCCGTGGGATGCGATCGTTTCATTCGGGCCGATGGATGCGCTGGCCGAATGGCTCGCGTCATGCGACTCGGCGCCGGCACCCGTGCTGGTGGCCACGAGCTCGATGAGCGCAGCCAGCAAGATCGATTCGCCGGTGGCCGCCGAGCGCGCGGTCGCGGCCCGCCTGCAGGCCGGTGAAGCCGCGCTGGTGCGCGAATGCGGCCGCCTCGGCATGGGCTGGACGCTGCTGCGCCCCACGATGATCTACGGCGAAGGACTGGATCGCTACCTCACGCCGATGGCGCGACGCGCACGGCGATGGCACGTGTTGCCCTATCCACCGGGTCGCGGTCTGCGCCAGCCGGTGCATGCGGACGACGTCGCCGCGATTGCGCTTGCGGCGGCGGTCGCGCCCGCGAACGGCGTGTTCGAGGTCGGTGGTGGCGAGCGCCTGCCGATGCATGCGATGTTCGAACGCGTCCGTCGCAGCGTCGGGCGTCCGGTGGTGCCGCTGCGCGTGCCTGCCGTTTGCTGGCCCCTGGCCGCACGGCTGGTCCCGGCTGTCCGTGGCGCGCTTGCACGCGCCGATGCCGATCTCGTCGCGGACAACGGCGCGGTGGTGGCGGCATATGGCATTCCGCCGCGCGCGTTCGAGCCACGGCCCTCCACCTGGGTCACCGGAGTGGCGACGGATGCGCGCTGATGCGTGCCCGAGCGTGGCGGTCGTGCTGTGCACGCACAACGGCGTTCGATTCCTCGACGCGCAACTCGCGAGCCTGCGCGCGCAGTCGCGCCATCCCGACGAATACGTGCTCTCCGACGATGCGTCCACCGACGGCACGTGGGAACGGCTGCAGGCATTCGCCGCCGCCGCGATGACGGCCGGTCGACGCGTGGTCCTGCATCGCAATCCCTCCGCACTGGGCTACGTGCGCCATTTCGAGCAGGCGCTGCAGCGTGCGACTGCCGAGGTGGTGTTCCCCTGCGACCAGGACGATGTGTGGCACGCAGACAAGCTCGCACGCATGGCCGCCGAATTCGCGCGCCGGCCCGGGCTGCAGGTGCTGCATGCCGATGCGCGGCTGGTCGATGCCGAGGGTCGCGACCTCGGTCGGAGCCTGTTCGACGTGCTCGGCGTGACGCCTGCCGAGCGCGTGGCGATGCACGCGGGTCGCGGCTTCGACGTGCTGCTCCGGCGCAACATCGTCACCGGCGCGGCGATGGCACTGCGGCGCGGTGTCGTCGCGATGGCGCAGCCGTTCCCGGCGGAATGGGCGCACGACGAGTGGATGGCCATGCTCGCCGCCATGCACGGCGACGTAGACACGCTGGACGGGGCCGTCATCGACTACCGCCAGCATGGGGGCAACCAGATCGGCGTACGCGAGCGCGGCACGCTGGCGAAGACCTTCGGGATCGACGGCGCACGCCCGCAGTTCATGGCCCGCATGGCCGCGCGCCTGCAGGTCCTGGCCGATCGCGCCGATGCCGCAGGCAATCCGGTTGTCGCGGCCTCGGTGCGCGAGCGCCTTGCGCATGCCCGCGTGCGCGCCTCGCTGCCGCCCGGGTTTCCGGCACGCGTTCCGCGGGTCTGGCGGGAGTGGCGCACGGGCCGGTATGGCCGATTCGGTTCCGGCTGGCGTTCCGCGCTGGTCGATGCCCTGGGGGTCCGCTGATGCACGTCGCCGCCGTCATCGTCACCCACCAACCGGATCCGACCCGCGTCGCCTCGCTGATGCAGGCGTTGCAGCCGCAGGTCAAGGCCATGGCCGTGATCGACAATGCCTCCGTTCCCGGACTCGTCGACAGCCTGCGGGCATTGACCACCGTGCACGGTGCGCATCTCGAAACCAATGCGGTGAACCTGGGCGTGGGTGCGGCCTTGAACCTGGGCATCGACTGGGCGCGACGGCAGGGTGCCGACGCCGTGTTGCTGATGGACCAGGACAGCGTGCCGGAGCCGGGCATGGTCGCGGCGCTGGCCGCCGCAATCGATGCGCGCGGCATCGCCGCCGCCGGCCCGGTGGCCATCGACGAACGGACCGGGCAACCGGCGCCGTTCATCTGCATCGGCGTTCCGTTCAACCGCAAGCTGCACGCGGCTCCGGGAGCCACGGTCGACTGCGATTTCCTGATCACCTCCGGGGCGCTGGTTCCCATCGCCGCCCTGGACGAGGTCGGCGTGATGGATGCCAGCCTGTTCATCGACAACGTCGACCTGGACTGGTCGTTCCGGGCCCGCGCCCGCGGCCTTCGGCTGCTCGGAGTAGCGGATGCCCGGATGCGCCATCGCATCGGCGATCGACTGCAGCGTCGCCCGGGTGGCCGCGCGTTCGTGCATGGTCCCGTCCGGCTGTACTACATCATGCGCAACCGGCTGCTCATGTACCGGCGGCCGACCACGCCCCGGCGCTGGATCGCCCAGGACCTGCCGCGCCTCGTGCTGAAGTTCCTGGGGTTTTCGCTGGTGGTGGCACCCCGCCGCGCCAATGCGCAGGCCATGCTCGAAGGCCTGGTCGATGGTCTGCGCAACCGGTCCGGCCCCCGCCCGAACCCACGCTGAGCGGCGATCCCGCGCGCCCGCCACGCGGTGTTCTAGACTGCGTCATCCGGATTACAGGCTTCCTGCGTGGCACGCATCGATTACGACGAAGAAGACGATTTCGACCGCGACGACGGTTCGGACGAAACCGGCGTGCAGACCTGGTCGCGGCGCCTGTTGACCGGCGCGCTGGCCGTTGCCGCGATCGGGCTCGGCTTCCTCATCCCCTACATGCTGTACCTGAACCACCAGGTCAGCACGCGTTTCGGACAGCTGCAATGGCAGTTGCCGACCCGCGTGTATGCGCGTCCGCTGCAGTTGCAGCCCGGCATCGCGATGGATGCCGCCACGCTCAAGACCGAGCTCGATGCCGCGGCCTATCGCGACGACGGCGCGGGCGACCGCCCCGGCAGTTACACCCGCAAGGGCAGCCACTTCATGATCTCCAGCCGCGGGTTCAACGACGTCGGCGGCGTGATCAATCCGCACAGGATCGACGTCAACCTCAACGATGGCGCAGTGGCGTCGCTGGTCGACAGGGGCACGAAGCAGCCGATGACAGTGACGCGGCTGGATCCCGCGCGCATCGCCACCCTGTACGGTCGCAACCAGGAAGAGCGTCGCCTCGTCAGCCTCGACGAAGTGCCGGAAAAGCTCGTCACCGGCCTGCAGGCGGTGGAGGACAAGGATTTCGCCTACCACCACGGCATCGACCTCAGCGGCATGGCCCGCGCGGTGCTGGTCAACCTGCGCTCGGGCGAGAAGAGGCAAGGCGCCAGCACGCTGACCCAGCAGCTCGCCCGCAGCGGCCTTCTCGGCATCGGCAACGAGCAGACGTACACCCGCAAGTTCAACGAAATCCTGTACTCGCTGCTGATCGAGGCCCGCTACGACAAGCGCACCATCCTCGAAACCTACTTCAACCAGGTCTACCTGGGCCAGCAGGGCTCGCAGGCGATCCACGGGGTGGCCTCGGCCTCCGAGTTCTGGTTCGGACGCGACGTGCGCGACCTCAGCAACGAGCAGATCGCACTGCTCATCGCCATCGTGCGCGGACCGTCCTATTACGATCCACGCCGGCATCCGGACCGCGCCAAGGCGCGCCGCGACTTCGTGCTCGACAAGATGCTCGAGGCGAAGATCGTCACCCAGGCCGAACACGACGTCGCACAGAAGGCGCCGTTGGGCGTGACCGCGGAAGCCTCCAATCCGCCGAACCGCTTCCCGGCCTACGTCGAACTCGTGCGGCGCCAACTGGCCACCGACTATCCCGCCGGCGCGTTGCAGGGCGCGGGCCTGTCGATCATGACGGCCATGTCGCCCGCGGCCCAGGCCTACGCCGAAGGTGCGGTCAAGGCGGTGCTCGGCAAGATCGGCACGCGCGGGCGTCCGCCGCTGCAATCGGGCCTGGTGTTGACCAACGTGCACACGGGTGAAGTGACGGCGGTGGTGGGCAGCCAGGACTTCCGCGATCCCGGCTTCAACCGCGCGCTCGATGCACAGCGCCCGATCGGCTCGCTGGTCAAGCCGTTCGAATACATGCTCGCGCTCGCGCAACCGGGCCGCTGGTCGCTGGCGTCGCTGGTCGACGATTCCCCGGTCACCGTGGTGCTGGGCAACGGGCGCACCTGGACCCCGGACAACGACGACAACCGCAGCCATGGCACGGTGCGCCTGATCGATGCGCTGGCGGAGTCGTACAACCACGTGGCGGTGCGCATCGGCATGGCGGTGACGCCCGAGCGGGTGGCCGACCTGCTGAAAGTGCTGGCGGGCATCAAGAGCACCACCAATCCTTCGCTTCTGCTCGGCGCCACCGACCAGAGCCCGTACGCGATGGCGCAGGCCTACCAGTTCCTCGCCAGCGATGGCGAGATCCAGCCGTTGCGTTCGGTGCGTGGCGTACTCGATCGCCAGGGCCGTGCGGTCAACCGTTACGACAAGCAGCCTGCCCCCGCGCAGCCCGGCGATGCGCTCGCGGCGCGGCTGGTGACGGTGGCACTGCAGCGCGTGGTCACCAACGGCACGGGGCGGCAGCTGATGAACGACGGCTTCGGCCGGCTGTCGCCCGCAGGCAAGACCGGCACGTCCAACGACAGCCGGGACAGCTGGTTCGCCGGTTGGACAGGCGATCACCTCGCGGTGATCTGGGTCGGCAACGACGCCAACAAGCCGACCGGCCTTTATGGTGCGACCGGTGCGATGCGCGTGTGGTCGTCGATCTTCGCCAAGCTGCCGAGCGCGCCGTTGCGCGTGAATCCGCAGGGCCTCGACTGGCAATGGGTGGCCGGCGCCAATGCCACCGATGCGTCGTGCCCCGGTGCGCAGCGCCTGCCGTTCGTGCCGGGGTATGCGCCGCCGTTCCAGTCGTGCACGCCGGCGTACACACCCGATGCCTCCGGGGATCCGAACGCCAGTCCGGATGCCGGCCAGAACGAAGAGAGCGGCTGGCAGCAGATCTTCGGTGGCGGCGACGAGCATCCCGCGACACCGGCACCGCAGGATCCGGCACTGACGCCGCACCCGCAGCCGCAGGCCCAACCGCAGGCGCCGCCGCCAGGTGATTCGCCGCAGTGATCCTTCGTGACGATCGCGGCAACCCGGAATGGGTTGCCGCATGAGTGCATTGACCGAAGCCACCCGCGCCGCGCTCGCCGATGGCGGTGCGCTGGCGATCGCGTTGCCGGCCTTCCGGCCACGGCCCGCGCAGCAGCGGCTGGCCACCGCCATCGCCGAAGCCGTGCAGGCGCGGGACACCCTGCTGGCGGAAGCCGGCACCGGCACCGGGAAGACCTATGCCTATCTGGTGCCTTTGCTGCTTTCGCGACGCAAGGCCATCGTCTCCACCGGCACCCGCGCATTGCAGGACCAGCTCTACCACCGCGACCTGCCCAAGGTGCGCGATGCGCTCGGCACCGGGCTCAAGACCGCGTTGCTGAAGGGGCGTGCGAACTATCTGTGCCGTTATCGGCTGGAGAAGGCCAAGGGCGAACCGCGCTTCACGTCCCGTGAGCAGGTGGCGCAGTTCCAGCGCATCGTGGCCTGGGGCGGGCGCACGCGCATGGGCGATCTCGCCGAACTCGACCAGCTGCCGGACGACAGCCCGCTGCTGCCGATGGTCACCAGCACCACCGACAACTGCCTGGGCACCGAGTGTCCGTTCTGGTCCGAGTGCTTCGTGGTGCAGGCGCGCCAGCGCGCACAGACCGCGGACATCGTGGTGGTCAACCACCACCTGCTGCTGGCCGACCTCGCCCTCAAGCAGGAGGGCTTCGGCGAGATCCTGCCCGGTGCGGAAGTGTTCGTCGTCGACGAAGCGCACCAGCTTCCCGAACTTGCCGCGCAGTTCTTCGGCGAGTCGATCAGCGCGCGCAACCTCGTCGAGCTCGCGCGGGATGCGCAGACGGAAGCGAAGGACGCCTCCGCCGCGATCCCGCTGGTCGAACCGCCCGCGCGTGCGCTGGACAAGGCCGCCCGCGACCTGCGTGCCGCGTTCGAGGCCGCACCCGTGCGTGGCACGCGGGATCGCGCCCTGGCCTATCCGGACGTCGAGGACGCATTCAACGCGCTGCACGATGCATTGATCGCGCTGCGCGATGCGCTGGCCGGCGTGCGCGAAGCCGCACCCGGGCTCGATGCCGCGCATGCCCGTGCGGCCGATGCGATCGCCCGCCTTGAACGCTGGCTCGACATCGGTACCGAAGACGACGATGTCTGCTGGTACGAACTGTCGCCGCGTGGCTTCCGCATCCAGCGCACCCCGCTCGACGTGTCGGGGCCACTGCGCCAGCACCGCGAGGCATCGAAGGCGGCATGGGTATTCACGTCCGCCACGCTCGCGGTGGGTGGTGGGTTCACCCACGCGCAGACGCGGCTGGGTCTGTTCGATCCCGCGACACTGCTGGAACCCAGTCCGTTCGACTGGGAAGCCAATACCCTGTGCTACCTGCCGCCGCGCATGCCCGAACCGGCATCCCGCGACTACACGCGTGCCGTCGTCGACGCAGTGCGCCCGGTGCTGGAGGCGTCGGCCGGTCGCGCCTTCGTGTTGTTCGCGTCGCACCGCGCGCTGCGCGAAGCAGCGGAGCTGCTGCGCGGCGGGCCGTGGCCGCTGTTCGTGCAGGGCGAATCGCCGCGCGCCACGTTGCTGGAACGCTTCCGGACCTCGGGCAACGGCGTGCTGCTCGGTACGGCCAGCTTCCGCGAAGGCGTGGACGTGGTGGGCGATGCCCTGAGCGTGGTCGTCATGGACAAGCTGCCCTTCGCGGCGCCCGACGATCCGGTGTTCGAGGCGCGCCTCGAAGCGATCCGCCGCTCGGGCGGCGTGCCTTTCCGCGACGAACAATTGCCGCAGGCCGCGATCGCGTTGAAGCAGGGGGTCGGGCGCCTGATCCGCAGCGAGACCGACCGTGGCGTGCTGGTGCTCTGCGATCCGCGCATCACCACCAAGAGTTACGGCCGCGTCTTCCTCGATTCGCTGCCACCGATGCCGCGCACCCGCGACATCGCCGACATCCAGGCTTTCTTTGCCTGAGCCCGCGCCGTGGCGCGGTATCCTGCCGCCATGAACCTGCTTGCCATCGAAACCGCCACCGAAGCCTGTTCCGTAGCACTGTGGTGCGATGGCGCGGTGATCGAGCGGCATGAGATCGCGCCGCGTCGGCATGCGGAACTCACGCTGCCGTGGGCGGACGCATTGCTGGCCGAAGCCGGTGTCGCGCGCTCGTCACTCGATGCCATCGCCGTCGGGCGCGGGCCGGGTGCGTTCACGGGCGTTCGCCTGGCGATCGCGCTGGCGCAGGGCATCGCACTGGCGCTCGATCGCCCGCTGGTTCCGGTCTCCACGCTTGCGGCATTGGCAATGCGCGCGAATGGCAGGGATGGTGATCGCGTGCTCGCCGCGATCGATGCGCGGATGGACGAGGTGTACTGGGCGCCGTTCGAGCTGCGCGATGGCGAACCGCATGCCCTGGCGCCGGAGCAGGTCACGGCGCCATCGGACGTGGAGGTCGATGCGGGCCCGTGGATCGGCGTGGGCACGGGCTTCGCCGCAAGGGATGGCGTGCTGGCGTCCGTGGCGTCCGACAGGTTGGTGCGTGTCGACGCGACCGCGCTTCCGCATGCCGCCGACGTGGCACGACTCGCGGCCCGCGCATTCGCCCGTGGCGAGGCCGTGGCTCCCGAGCGTGCGGAACCCGCCTACCTGCGCAACAACGTGGCGCTCACGCTCGTGGAGCAGGCGGCGCTGCGCGCCCGCAACCAGGTCGCGCGCTGATCGCGGCCTGCGTCAGCGGTCGACGATGCTGCCCTCGGGCAGGAACTCCCACGTGCGCACAACGTTGAGGATGTCGATGTGTTCCGACGTCTTCGGCAGTGGCGGGTAGGGCTCCGCCAGCCTGGCGATGCGCAGCGCGGCATCGTCGAGGATGCGACTGCCGCTTGAGCGCAGCAGCGTGGCGCTTTCGACCGAGCCGTTGCGGCGGATGCCGATGCTGATCACCACGCGGCCCTGCAGGCGCCGCCGGCGCGCTTCGTCCGGGTAATTCAGGTTGCCGACGCGCTCCACGCGATCCACCCATTGCCGCAGGTAGTTCGCGTAGGCGTATTCGCGCGTCGCCGCGGACACGAATTTCCGCACAGGCCGCTTGGCGTAGTTCGCCGAGGCCTGGTGCACTTCCGCCGCCAGCCGTGCCACGTCCATGTCGTAGTCCACGCGGCGGTCACCCTGGGGCAGCGGTCGTTGCGAGGCGGGGGTGGTATCGCGGGAGGACGGCGTGGCGACCTGGCTGTCCGGCGCGGTCACCACCCGGGTTTCCGGCGCGGGTTGCGGCGTGGGGGCCTGCGCGCGCAACTGGCGCGCGGCGCTGCCCTCGGTGTCGTGCGGCGCATCGCCCACCTGGGGCGCCGTCGGCCGGCCGGTCTTGTCCGACTCGCCGCCACCGGCATTGCTCGCCTGCGCGAGGAACGCCGCCTGCTTCGGGGTCAGTGCGGTCGTGGTGCGGGTCATGATCACGTCGAGCGTGGGCACCACCGGCGCGGCGCCACTGGCCACGAAGCCGATGCCGAGCAGCAGCACGGCATGCACGGCGGCCGACAGCAACACGGTCGCGCCGAGGCGTTGCCGTTCGCCGATCACCGGCGCCGCGGGCAGGGACACCGCGGTGTTCACGGGGCCAGCCGCGCCTCGATGGCGTCGAACAGTGTCCCCGCGATGTTCAGCCCGAACTGCGCGTCCAGTTCGCGGATGCAGGTGGGACTGGTCACGTTGACCTCGGTCAGGTAGTCGCCGATCACGTCCAGTCCCACGAAGACCATGCCCCGCTTTTTCATCTCCGGGCCCACCTGGCGGGCGATCCAGCGATCTCGATCGCCAAGCGGGCGACCTTCGCCACGCCCGCCCGCCGCAAGGTTGCCGCGGAACTCGTCGCCCTGGGGAATGCGCGCGAGGCAGAAGTCCACGGGCTCGCCATCCACCAGCAGGATGCGCTTGTCCCCATTCACGATCTCCGGGATGTAGCGCTGCGCCATCGCCAGGTGGCGGCCGCCCTGGGTCAGGGTCTCGAGGATCACGTTGGTGTTGGGATCGCCATGCCGGGCGCGGAAGATCGAGCGCCCCCCCATGCCGTCCAGGGTCTTGAGCACGGCCTCGCCGTGTTCGGCCACGAAGGCCTTGAGCGCGGCCGGCTCGCGGGTCACCAGCGTTGGCGGACAGCACTGGGGGAATTCAAGCGCCGTCAGCTTCTCGTTCATGTCCCGCAGGCCCGCGGGATCGTTCACGATGAATGCGCCCTGTCGCTGTGCCAGCGTGAGCACCTGGGTGTCATGGATGTAGTTCTCGTCGACCGGCGGATCGGTCCGCATCAGCACGATATCGCCTGCCCCGAAGGCCCGCCGGCTCCAGTCGCCCCGCGTGAACCAGTCGGCCTTCGCGTCGCGGACGGAGAGGGGGGCGGTGCGCGCCTCCGCATGGCCGTCACGGACCGACAGCCCGCCCGGTTCCACATAATGAATGCGATGTCCCCGGCGCTGCGCCTCCAACAGCATGGCAAACGTGGAATCCTTCACGGGCTTGATGGATTCGATCGGATCCATCACCACCACGACATCGCGCTGCTGCATGTGCATCCCGGCCCGTCCGCGCGACCGGCGCGGCGTCCGTTGATCTTAACAATCCGCGGCGACATGGACGTTGCGCACGATTCCGTGCTTGGGATGTTCACTCCGCGTGAGCAAAGCTTGACAGCGCCTGAAGCAGGTGAAAGAGTCGATAGGCCAACGTCCCGCGATTCCGCGCGGGCGGGTGAAAGACTCAGGGGCAGTAATGGAAGGAACGGACAGCGCCGGCGGCCTCAGTGGACTGAAGGTGATGGTGATCGACGATTCCAAGACCATCCGTCGCACGGCCGAGACGCTGCTCAAGCGTGAAGGTTGCGAGGTGGTCACGGCCAGCGACGGGTTCGAGGCGCTGGCGAAGATCGTGGAGCAGAACCCCCACATCATCTTCGTCGACGTGATGATGCCCAGGCTGGACGGTTACCAGACCTGCGCCCTGATCAAGAACAACCAGGTGTTCCGTTCCACGCCCGTGATCATGCTGTCCTCCAAGGATGGCCTGTTCGACAAGGCGCGCGGCCGCATCGTGGGTTCCGAGCAATACCTCACCAAGCCGTTCACCCGTGAGGAACTCCTGGGCGCAATCCGCTCGCACGTCAACGCCTGACAAGGGGGAAGGCAACGACACATGGCACGCATCCTGATCATCGAGGACTCACCGACCGAAGCGGCGGTGTTGACCCAGTACCTTGAAAAACATGGCCACCAGATCTCGTCGTCGGGCTCAGCCGAGGATGGCATCGAGGCCTGCAAGCGCGAGCTGCCCGACCTCGTCCTGATGGACGTGGTGCTGCCCGGCATGAACGGCTTCCAGGCCACCCGCGCGATCTCGCGCGACGCAGCCACCAGCCACATCCCGGTGCTCATCGTCAGCACCAAGGGCATGGAGGCCGACATGGCCTGGGGCATGCGCCAGGGCGCGCGCGACTACATGGTCAAGCCCGTCAAGGAAGCGGAGCTGGTGACGCGCATCAACGCGTTGCTCGGGGCGTGACCATGGACGGGGGGCGCCGCTCGGCCTACGAGTACCTGTGCGATATCGACGCGCGCAGCCAGGCGCACGTCGCCGGCCTCCCGCAGGATGCCGGCGTGCAGTCGGGCTGGCGTGGGCTGGCCTACCGCATCGGCACGCGCCGCCTGCTCTCCACCTTCGACGAGGTGGCCGAGATCCTGACCCTGCCCGCGGTCACGCCCGTGCCGGGCGGACAGCACTGGGTGCTGGGGTTGGCCAACGTGCGCGGCAACCTGCTGCCGGTGGTCGACCTCAAGCTGTTCCTCGACGGCGAGCGCACCGTCCTGCATGAGAACCAGCGCATGCTCACGGTGAAGCAGGATGGCGGCGATGTCGCCGTGCTCATCGACGAGCTGCTGGGCCAGCGCACATTCGACGACTCCCATCTCGCGGAACCGGCCGACCTGGCCGAGGGCCGCTACCGCCACCTCATCGACCGCGCCTATGCGCAGGACGGCGAGACCTGGGGCGTGCTGAGCCTGGACCGCCTGGCGCGCACGCCCGAGTTCCGCCGCGCCGCCACCTGACGCATCCGCACCGCATCCGCAATTTCCATCCACGCCACCGGGCCGTACGCACCAAATCAAGGAAACACAAGGGGATCCCATGAGCACTGCAGCAGAATCGATGTTGGACAAGGCCCGCTCGCGCGGAACGAACTTCTGGCTGACGGTGCTGCTCGTGTCGTTCCTGGTGTTCGCCTTGAACGCGGGCTACTCGCTGTTCAAGTCCTCGCGCTACGGTGGCGCCAGTTCGGCCACGGCCGACCTGCAGGTGCTCTCGCAGCAGTACGCCAACCAGAGCCGCGAGGCGGTGGGCGGCAAGGTCGACTCCCTCACCGCGCTGAAGACGGTGAAGACGCAGATCCAGGAAGCCATCGACCTGGTCGACAGCCGCTACGGCAGCGATCCCACCGTGTCCGGGGACATCGGCAAGGTCAAGACCACCTGGGCGCCGCTGGCCAAGGCCGGAGACGTGGTGCTGGGCTCGCAGGCCGCGCTGACCGGCCTGTCCGGCAACGCCGACCACTTCAACGCCGCCGTGCCGGAACTGCAGGCGCAGCTCAATGAGGTGGTGAACGGCCTCAGCAACGCTGGCGCGCCAGCCACGCAGCAGCAGATCGCCATGCGCGAGATCGTGCTGGCCTCGTCGATGGCCCGCCGGATCGCGGAAATCCGCGCCGGTGGCGCGGGTGCGCCGGTCGCCGGCAACGGCCTGCGCCAGGACGCCGGCCTGTTCAACCAGTTCATCAATTCGCTGCATGACGGCGGCACGGTCGTCGCCAAGGTGACCTCGCCGGGCGCCGCCATCGCGCTCAACAAGGCGCTGGCGCAGTGGACGGACATGAAGAAGGACGTCGATGCGCTGCTGGCGAACTCCGACCAGCTGTTCAAGGCCCAGGCGGCCGCAAGCAGCATCACCGACGGCGCCGACACCCTGCTCGCCGATAGCCGCGGCCTGTTCTCGGCATTCACCGCGAACGGCTCGCTGAAGGACACCCACATCCTCGGCAACACGTGGATCAGCCTGATCGCCGGTCTCGCGACCCTGGTCTCGCTGCTCGGCTTGCTCTACAGCCTGTATCACGCCCAGCGCGTGCGCAGCGCCGCGGTGGAAGAGCTGAACACCCGCAACCAGCAGGCGATCATGCGGCTGCTGGATGAAATGGGTTCGCTCGCCGAGGGCGACCTCACGGTGAAGGCGACGGTGACGGAGGACATGACCGGCGCCATCGCGGACTCGATCAACTTCGCCATCGAGCAGCTGCGCAGCCTCGTGGGCACGATCACCACCACGTCGGTGCAGGTGGCCGCCGGTGCGCAGGAAACGCAGAGCACCGCGCTCCACCTTGCGGAAGCCGCGGAACACCAGGCGCAGGAAATCACCACCGCCTCCGACCGCATCGGCGAAATCGCCTCCTCCATCCGCCACGTGTCGCGCAACTCCGCGCAGTCGGCCGAGGTGGCGAAGCGCTCCGTGCAGATCGCGACCAACGGTGCGGGCGTCGTGCGCCAGACGATCCAGGGCATGGACAACATCCGCGACCAGATCCAGGAGACCTCGAAGCGAATCAAGCGCCTCGGCGAAAGCTCGCAGGAAATCGGCTCGATCGTGGAACTGATCAACGACATTTCCGAGCAGACGAACATCCTGGCGTTGAACGCATCGATCCAGGCGGCATCCGCCGGTGAGGCGGGCCGCGGCTTCGCGGTGGTGGCGGACGAAGTGCAGCGACTCGCCGAACGCTCCTCGCGCGCGACGAAGCGAATCGAAGGCCTGGTCCACACCATCCAGTCCGACACCAACGAAGCCGTGAGCTCGATGGAACAGACGACCACCGAGGTGGTGCGCGGTGCGCGACTGGCCGAGGACGCCGGTACGGCACTGGGCGAAATCGAGCGCGTGTCGACCGACCTCGCCGAGCTCATCCAGAACATCTCCGCGTCGGCCGAACAGCAGACCACGGCGGCATCCAACATCACGCAGACGATGGACACGATCCGGTCGATCACGGCGCAGACCTCGCAGGGTGCGAGCCAGACGGCCAAGTCGATCGGAACGCTGGCGCAGCTCGCGACGGACCTCCGCCGCTCGGTGGCCGACTTCAAGCTGCCCGCCTGAGCCAAGGACGGACGAATCTAGTGAGCACATTGCGTCGACCACAGGGTGACCCGGCATGAGCGCGCTCCGCGAGGCGATCGAGCACGCGACGTTGGGCTGGATCAAGCCGGAGCTCGACTCCGCGCTGAAGCAGGTGCAATCGGATGTCGGCGCCCACGTCGAGAGTCCGGGCGACACGGGCCTGATGCATGGCGTGGCCACCCAGCTGCGGCAGGTGGAAGGCACGCTGCGCATGCTGGAGCTGTACGCGCCGGCGATGGTCACCGAGGAAATGCAGCATCTCGCCACGGCCGTGGCCGATGGCAGCCTGGGTGCCCAGTCCGAGGAAGCCTGCGAGGCCCTGTTGCGCGCGACCGTGCAGCTTCCGGACTACCTGGAACGCCTGCAGAGCGGACACCGCGACATTCCCGTCGTGTTGCTGCCACTGCTGAACGACCTGCGCACCCTGCGCGGCGAGCAGGCGCTGGGCGAAGGCGTGCTGTTCTCGCC
>Ga0207982_1000014_pt1 | contig 17955 bp, 18 predicted proteins | sample SoimicmetaGmgHAB_FD_188335 | JGI IMG/M metagenome (GOLD analysis project Ga0207982, IMG submission 188335) | Soil and rhizosphere microbial communities from Laval, Canada - mgHAB (SPAdes) (version 2) | ecosystem: Environmental > Terrestrial > Deep subsurface > Rock core/Sediment | place: Laval... | reverse complement strand
CGGCTGCAACCTGCGTCGATGGGCAGCGCCCGGACCCGGGCGGGCACGCTCAGGGGGGACAGCACGTGCTGGCTGGATGATCCCGCCTGCCACGAGGGGCCGGCGTTCCTGCGCGAGCTCGGGCAACTGGCGGTCGACCTGCGGGAGACGCTACGCATCCCCCTGCACACGGTGGAAGCGCACTACGCGCTCTACCCCGCAGGCGCTGTCTATGTCCGCCACCGCGACCGCCTGCGCGACGATGGTGCACGACTCGTGTCGTTCGTCGGCTATCTCAACCCGGGCTGGACGCTGGACGACGGTGGCGCGCTGCGCCTGTATCTGGACGCCGGAAGTGTCGACGTAGTGCCCGAGGACGGCACCGCCGTCTGCTTCCTGAGCGACATTGAACACGAAGTGCTGCCTGCCACGCGCGCGCGATTGAGCATTGCCGCGTGGCTGCGCCGCGACTGAGCGTCAGCGCGGCCCCCACAGGGCCTCGTCTTCCGTCGCGGCCGCACGCTGGCCGCGAACGCGGCCACCCTCGACATGCACGCCTTCCTCGCGCAACCGCTGCGCCTGCTCGATGAAACCCGGCGACCCCTCGGGAAAGGCGATGCGTCCATCACTGCGCAGCACGCGGTGCCAGGGCAGCGCCGGATCCGTGTTGCCAGACAGCACGCGCGCCGCCAGCCGCGCACGCTTGGGCAGGCCCGCGCGCCGCGCGACTTCCCCGTAGCCCAGCACCGTGCCCCGCGGAATGGCGCGGACCTGGGCAAGGATGGCTTCGGTGGCCGCGTCGTCCGGCATCGGCACGCTTCGTCTGGGCTGCAGGCATGTTACGACAGCGTTGCCGCGGCCCACCCACCCCTTGCTACCATGCGGCCATGCTGCAACTGCTGGTCGTCGCGCTGCTCATCGTCTTCAACGCTTTCTTCGCGATGTCGGAGATGGCGGTGCTTACGTCGCGCAAGAGCAGGCTCAAGCAGATGGCGACCACCAGCCGCGGTGCCGCAAAGGCCCTTGCGCTGGCCAATTCGCCCGAGAGCTTCCTGTCCTCGGTGCAGCTGTGGATTTCACTGCTGAGCCTGATGATCGGCTTCTTCGGCGGCGAGACGATGGGCGAACGCCTGGCCGACCCGATCAGCACCGTGCCGATGCTGGCGCCCTATGCGCACCAGATCGCCTTCGCCTGCGGATTCGTGGTGATGCTGTTCGCGTTCGGCCTGCTGGGCGAGCTCGTACCCAAGCGCATCGGCACGATCGCCCCGGAGCGCATCGCCTCGCTGGTCGCGTACCCGATGGAATTCTTCGCGACCATCGCCAAGCCGGTGGTGCTGGCGCTGTCGCTGAGCACGCGCATCCTGGTTCGGCTGCTGGGCATGCATGGCCGCGACGCGCATGCGATCACGGAAGAAGAGATCCAGATGCTGGTGACCGAAAGCCACGAGCAGGGCGTGATCGACGACGACGAGCGCAACATGATGACCCGCGTGATGCGGCTGGGCGATCGCAGCGCCGAGAGCCTGATGACGCCGCGCACCCGCATCACCTGGCTCGACTCCGAAGCGAGCTTCGAGGAGAACTTCGCGACCATGCGCGAGACGCCGTTCTCGCGCTACCCGGTGTACCGCGGCAGCGATGCCGACGTACTTGGCGTGCTGGAGGTCAAGTCGCTCGTCGACAACCTCGGCGAGGCGCGCCCCGCCCTGTTCGACGAACTGCGCGAAACCGTGTTCGTCAGCGAATCCACGCAGGCGATGAAGCTGCTGGAGATCTTCCGCGAGGAACAGCAGTCGCTCGCCCTGATCGTGGACGAGTACGGTGACGTGACCGGCCTGGTGACGGTGAGCGACGTGATGGGCGCGATCACTGGCCGCCTGCAGTCGGCGGAGCATGTCGACGGCGATACGCTGGTGGTGCGCCGCGATGACGGTTCGATCCTGGTCGATGGCAGCCTGCCCGCCGACGAACTGCGCGAACTGGTGGGCGCCCTGCGCCTCCCGCATGAGGACGAGCACGACTTCCACACCGCTGCCGGCCTCGCGATCGCGCACTTCGGGCGCATCCCGCACGTGGGCGAGCATTTCGACTGGGCGGGATGGCGCTACGAGGTCATGGATCTCGATGGCCCGCGCGTGGACAAGCTGTTGCTGGTCCCCCCGCAGGCGACCCCCGATGCCGGCGACGATGGCGACGCCTGACCCCAACGGCGGGTCCACCCGGCTCGGTACGCACGCGCTGCTCGACACGCTTGCGCAGGGCGATCCCGACGAGCTCGTCACCTTCGACCACCTGATGGACGATTTCGGCGAACGCGGCTTTGGCCTGCTGCTGCTCATCGCCACGCTCCCTGCATTCGTGCCGATCCCGGTGGGCGGCCTCCTGAGCGGCCCGCTGGTGGCGTTGCTGGGGGCACAGATGCTGATCGGGCGCGACGAACCGTGGCTGCCACGCTGGATCGCGCGCCGTGGCACGCGCCGTTCGGCCTTCGCAGGGTTCGAGCGCCGGTTGGGACCGTGGCTCGAGCGGCTGGAACGCCTGGTCAAGCCGCGCTGGCCGGGCGTTGTCGACCACACGCTTGCGCATCACGTCACCGGCGCGCTGCTGCTGGCGCTGGGCGTGCTGCTCGCGCTGCCCATTCCCGCCACCAATTACCTGTTCGGCGTGGCTCTCCTGGCGTTCGCGCTGGCATTGCTGGAGCGCGACGGGATGCTGCTCGCCCTGGCCTGGCTCGCGGGCGCGGTGCTGGCAGTGGCGATCGTGATCATCGCCGCGCCGTTGTTCGTGAAGATTCCCGGCGCGCTCGCGCGGATCGAGGACGGCTGGCGCGCCCTCGTGCGCTGAGAGTTACTTGCGACCGGCGAGCATCGCCATGCGCTGTGCATCGGCCAGCACGCCGCGCAACAGCCGCACTTCGCGCGTGGTCGGGGTGACCCGCAGGAAGATGCGCCGCAATTTCCGCAGCGCCGATTCCGGCGCGCGTCCCTTGTGGAAATCGATGGCCTCGAGCGTGTCGTCGAGCTGGCTGAAGAACCCTTCCATTTCCGCATGCGTGGCCGGCAGGTCGCGAGGGTCGTGCTCGTCATCGTGGATGGCCACCGGCCCGGCCCGGCGGGCGAGCACCCCTTCGCGCACCACGTAGGCCAGCACCTGCACCGCCGCCGCGAGGTTGAGCGAACTGAAGTCCGGGTCCGAGGGAATGTGCACCGCCGCGTGGCAGAGCTGCAGTTCCTCGTTGGTGAGGCCGGTCCGCTCGCGCCCGAACACGATGGCGACCTCCTGCCCCCCTTCGGCAGCGTCGAGCGCACGCGCCGCGGCCAGTGCCGGAGGGAGCTCTTCCAGCGCGATGCGTCGGCTGCGCGCCGTGCAGCCGAGCACCAGGCCGCAATCGGCGACCGCCTCGGCCAGCGTGTCGTGCCGTGGCGCGGCCTCGATGAGGTCGTCCGCGCCCGCCGCCATCGCCGCGGTCGAGGCGTCCGGCGCCTTCTCCGGCGCGACCAGCACCAGACGGCGCAGGCCCATCGTCTTCATCGCCCGTGCGGCCGAGCCGATGTTGCCGGGATGCTGCGTGCCCACAAGGACGAGTCGGATGCGGACTTCGGGTTCCGCGGAGGAGGATTGAATGGACGACATGCCCGGAATGGTAAACTCCCCGACCGGCCACGGAGCCGGCCCGTTCTTTTTCATCCAGCCGAGGCACTCCCGCGATGCAGAAACCCGCGGTCACCATCATGGTCAAGGCCGCCCGTGCGGCCGGCAACGTCCTGTTGCGCAACGCCCACCGGCTGGACTCGCTGAACGTCGTCGAGAAGGCGCGCCTGGACTACGCCAGCGACATCGATCGCCAGGCCGAGGACGAGGCCGTGCGCGAACTGCGCCGCGCCATTCCCGGCTGCGCGATCCTCGGCGAGGAAGGCGGCCAGCAGGGCAAGGGCCACCAGGTCTGGGTCATCGACCCGCTTGATGGCACCAGCAACTACATCCGCGGACTGCCCCACTACTGCGTGTCCATTGCGCTGGTCGAACACGGCGAGCCGGTTCACGGCGTCGTCTACGATCCGATCCGCAACGAGCTGTTCACGGCCAGCAAGGGCAGCGGCGCATTGCTGAACGGCTCACGCATCCGCGTATCCGAGCGTCGCGATCTCGAGGGCGCGCTCGTCGCCACCGGGTTCCATCCGCGCGAGCGCGAACGCACGGCGGCCCAGCTCGATTGCACGCGCAACCTGCTCCAGCAGGCCGAGGACATCCGCCGTACCGGTTCGGCCGCACTCGACCTGGCTTACGTGGCCGCGGGCCGGCTGGACGGATATTTCGAGGCGGGCGTGAAGCCCTGGGACATCGCCGCCGGCGTGCTGCTGGTACGCGAGGCCGGTGGCCGTGCCGTTGATTTCCGTGGCGCGCAGACCGGCCCACTCGACGGCCGCGGCATCGAGAGCCGGACGATCATGGCCGGCAACCTCAAGCTGACCGACGCGCTGCAGAAGACGATCGCCAGCTCCGGTTACGCCGCGCAGTTCAAGTACTGACCATTCCCGTCGGCTGAAAAAAAGCCGCGGCAGTGCCGCGGCTTTTTCGTGCCATGGACGAGGCTCAGGGACGACGCGCCAGCGCGGCTTCGTCGCGCGCCTTCGGCATCAGGTCCTGGCGGGTCACCTTCAGCGGCCCGATGGTGAGCAGCGCGCAGGCGATGAAGATCGACGACATCGTGCCGATGATGATGCCCATCATCTGCGAAATGGCCATGCCCTGCAGCGAGCCGCCGCCGTAGAGGTACAGCGCCAGCACGGTCAGGAACGCCACGAACGAGGTGATGATCGTACGCGACAGCGTCTGGTTCACCGAGGCATTGAGCACGGCGATCGGATCGGCGCGCATGCCGCGGAAGTTCTCGCGCACGCGATCGAACACCACGATGGTGTCGTTGATCGAGTAACCCATCACCGACAGCAGGCCCGCGAGGACCGTGAGGTCGAACTCGCGCCCGGTGAACGAGAAATAGCCCGCGCACACCAGCACGTCGTGCAGGGTGGCGAGGATCGCCGCGACGGCGAACTTCCACTCGTACCGGAACGAGATGTAGGCCAGGAAGCCGATCACCACGAAGGCCAGCGCCATCGCCGCGTTCTTTGCGAGGTCCGCGCCCACCTGGGACGACAGGAACGCCGAACTGCGCACCGTCACCGGGTTGCCGGGCTGGTCGAGCACCTGCTTCACCCTGGCGGCGGTCGCGGCACTGACCTGGTCCGCGTTGGAGCCACCCTTGGCGCCGGCCTGCGTGCGTACCAGCAGGTCGTTGCCGCTGCCATAGGTCTGCACCTGGGCATCGGTGAAGCCGGCGTGCTCCAGCGTGTTGCGGACCGCATCCACGCCAGGCTGCTTGTCGAAGTGCAGTTCCACCAGCGTGCCGCCGGTGAAGTCGAGCGCGAAGTTGAAGCCCTTGGTTGCGATCGAGACCACCGAGGCGAGCGCCAGGAGCAGCGCGATCGTCAGCGAGATCCAGCGCAGGCGCATGAAATCGATGCGCGTGCCGTTCGGGATCAGGTGGAGTGGAAACAGTTTCATGCGGGGATCCCGTCAGATGGCCAGCGACTTGAGGCGCTTGCGGCGGCTGTAGACCAGCGTGGCGATGCCGCGCGACACGGTCACGGCGGTGAACGTCGAGGTGATGACACCGATCAGCGTGGTCATCGCGAAGCCCTTCAGCGGCCCGGTACCGAACGCCAGCAGCGCCAGGCCCGCGAGCAGCACGGTCATGTTGGCGTCGAGGATGGTGCCGGCCGCGCGGTCGTAACCGGCCGCGATCGCCGCCTTGGGCGGCAGGCCGAGGCGCAGCTCATCGCGGATGCGCTCGTTGATCAGCACGTTGGCGTCCACCGACATGCCCACCGACAACGCCAGGCCCGCGAAACCGGGCAGCGACATCGTGGCCCCGAAGATCGACATGATCGCGACGATCATCGTCATCTGCAGGAGCAGCGACATCGACGTGATCACGCCGAACATGCGGTAGTAGACCAGGAAGAACGCCAGCACGAACAGGAACGAGAACACGACCGCCTGGGTGCCGCGGACCACGTTCTCGCGACCGAGGCTCGGACCCACCACGCGCTGTTCCACGAAATCCATCGGTGCGGCAAGCGCACCCGACTTCAGCTGCTTGGCGAGGTCGGTCGCCTGGTCCTGGCTGAGTCCGGTGGTGACGAAGTTGGCGCCGAACGGCTCGTTGATCGTCGGTGCGGCGATCACGCGTTCCTGGGTGCGCGAGGACTGCACCTCCTTGCCCTGCGCGTCGTGCGTGACCACCGGGATGCGGTCGATGTAGACCGTCGCCATCTGCTTGCCGACGTTGTTGACGGTGTGGTCGAACACGCGCTTGCCGGCCGGCGCGGTCAGCTTGACCTCCACCGAAGGCATGCCGGTCTTGGGATCCGGCGTGACCTTGGCATCCAGCAGCTCGTCGCCGGAGACCAGCACGCGCTTGGACAGCAGGATCGGCGCGCCATTCTCGTAGTGGTACAGGCGCGAATCCGGCGGGACGATGCCGGTGCGCTGCGCCTCGGCGGCGGCGTTGCCGTCGCCGGTGACCGCGCGGAACTCCAGCGTGGCCGCGGCGCCGATCTGGCGCTTGGCCTCGGCGGTGTCCTGCAGGCCGGGCAGCTCCACCACCAGGCGGTCGGAGCCCTGGCGCTGCAGCACGGGCTCGGCCACGCCCATCGCGTTGATGCGATCGGCGATGACGGTGCGGTTCTGGTCCACCGCGTCGGCGGAGACGCGCGCGACGTCGGCATCGTTCAGGCGCACCACCAGCTGGTTGGTCCCACGGGGCTCGAAGGCGAACGCGTTGGCGCTGCCGCCCGGACCGGCAAGGCCGGTGGTGATCGCCGCCTGCGCGTTCGGCACCGATGCCGCCGGGTCCAGCGTGACCAACAGCGAGTCATCGGGCTGGCGCTCGACCGATCCGTAGGCGATCTGCTTGTCATGCAGCAGGCTGCGGATCGAGTCCGCGGTGCCTTCCAGGCGCTTCTGCAGCGCGGCCTTCTGGTCCACCTGCATCAGGAAATGCACGCCGCCCTGCAGGTCGAGGCCCAGCAGCATCGGCTTGGCATGGATCGCCCGCAGCCAGCCCGGAACGGTGGACTGCAGGTTCAACGCGACGGTCTCGCCATCGCCCAGCAGGGGCTTGATCAGGTCGCTCGCGCGGGTCTGCTCGTCGGCGCCATGCAGGCGGACCAGCAGGCGGCCCTTCGCATCCGACACCACGTCCTTCGGCGTGATGTGGCTGGCGGCCAGCGTGGACAGCACCTTCTGGCGCAGGTCGGGCGAAACGCCCGCGGCGCCCGAGCTCACCTGGACGGACGGATCCTGCGGATAGATGTTGGGCAGCGCGTAGATGGCACTGATCACCAGTACAACCAGGATCAGCGCGTACTTCCAGCGGGGAAATTCAAGCATGGACGGCATCCGTGCCCGGCGCGCCGGGCACATCGAGGGTGGAGGAAATCAGGCGCCCTTCAGCGTGCCCTTGGGCAGCACCGAGGTGATGGCGCCGCGCTGCACGCGCAGGCGGACGTTGTCGGCCACCTCGACGGTGATGAAATTCTCGCCGATTTCGGTCACGGTGCCGGCAATGCCGCCGTTGGTGATGACTTCGTCGCCGCGGGACAGTTTCTCCAGCAGCGCACGGTGCTCCTTGGCGCGCTTGGACTGCGGGCGGATCACCATGAAGTACATGAGGAGCACGAAGACCGGCATCATGAACAGCATGGAGAGGCCGCCACCGGCAGGTGCCGCGCCTTGGGCGGCCTGGGCGTAGGCCGGGGAAACCAGCAGGTCCAACGGATTCATCGACAAGTCCTTCGGGAAATCAACGGGCGATTATGCCATGTGCCCGCCCGGCTCCGGACGCAGGGCCCGTGCGGCGTGGAAGGCGTCACGGAATGCACCGAAGGTCCCGGTTTCGATCGCGCCACGCATGCGTGCCATGAGCCGCTGGTAATGCCGCAGGTTGTGCAGCGTGCCCAGGACCGGCCCCAGCATCTCGTTGCAGCGGTCGAGGTGCCGCAGGTAGGCGCGGCTGAACCCACCTGCGCAGGCCACGCAGTCGCAGCCCTCCTCGATCGGCCGCAGGTCCTGCTCGTACTTCGCGTTGCGCACGCGCACCACGCCTTCGTCGGTGAAGAAGTGGCCGTTGCGCGCATTGCGGGTGGGCATCACGCAGTCGAACATGTCGACGCCGCGCGCCACCGCCTCCACCAGGTCTTCCGGCCGCCCGACTCCCATCAGGTAGCGCGGACGATCCGTGGGCAGTTGCGGCACGGTGTGGTCCAGCATGGCGTTGCGCTCGTCCTCGGTCTCGCCGACTGCGAGGCCACCGACCGCGTACCCGTCGAAGCCGATCGCCTTCAACCCCTCCGCCGAGCGGGTGCGCAGGTCCCGATGCACGCCGCCCTGGACGATGCCGAACAGCGCCGCATCGTTGCCTTCGTGGGCGCGCTTCGAGCGTTCCGCCCAGCGCAGCGACAATTCCATCGAACGCTGGACGATGCCGGCATCCACCGGCTTGCCATCCACGTGCACCGGGGGGCATTCGTCGAAGATCATCACGATGTCGGAACCCAGCACCTTCTGTATGTGCATGGATTCCTCCGGCCCGAGGAAGACCTTGCTGCCGTCGGTGGGCGCGGCGAAGGTGACACCCTGTTCGGTGATCTTGCGGCGATGCGCCAGCGAGAACACCTGGAAGCCGCCGGAATCCGTGAGGATCGGGCCGTTCCAGCGCGAGAACCCGTGCAGGCCGCCATGCTCGCCGATGACGTCAAGGCCGGGCCGCAGGAACAGGTGGAACGTGTTGCCGAGGATGATCTCGGCACCGAGGTCGCGGACCTGCTGCGGCAGCACGCCTTTCACCGTGCCGTAGGTGCCTACCGGCATGAACGCCGGGGTTTCGACCGTCCCGCGCGGGAAGGACAGGCGGCCGCGGCGCGCGGCGCCGTCGGTGGCAAGCAGCTCGAAATTCATGCGGGACATGCGTGGTTCCAGAGGAGCATGGCATCGCCATAGCTGAAGAAACGATAGCGCGCGGCGACGGCATGCGCGTAGGCCGCGCGGATGCGCTCGATCCCGGCGAAGGCCGACACCAGCATCAGCAGCGTGCTTTCCGGCAGGTGGAAATTGGTCACCAGCGCATCCACGCTGCGCACCGTGGCCGGTGGGTGGATGAAGATCGCGGTATCGCCGCGGAACCGACGCACCTCGCCCTCGCTCCAGGCCGACTCCAGCGCGCGCAACACGGTGGTACCGACGGAAACCACGCGCCCTCCCGCGGCACGCGTGGCGCGCACCTGCGCCACCAGCGCCTCGCCCACGTCGATCCATTCGCTGTGCATCCGGTGCGCATCGAGGTCGTCCACGCGCACCGGCTGGAACGTTCCCGCGCCCACGTGCAATGTCACGAACCCGGTCTGCACGCCGCGCGCTGCCAGCGCCGCGAGCAGCGCATCATCGAAATGCAGGCCCGCGGTAGGGGCTGCGACCGCACCGGGCTCACGCGCGAACACGGTCTGGTAGCGCTCCGCGTCGGCGGCATCCGGGGCGCGCTCGATGTAGGGCGGCAACGGCAGTTGTCCTGCGACCTGCAGCCAGTCCGGCAACGCACCCTCCACGTGGAAACGCAACGTGGTGAAGCCGCGCTCGTCGCGCGCCAGCACTTCGGCCTCGCCGCCGGCATCCAGCGCGATGCGCGCACCCGGCTTGGGCGTCTTGCTTGCACCCACCTGCGCCAGTGCATCCGATTCGCCAAGCAATCGCTCGATCAGGATCTCCACGCGCCCGCCCGTGGCCTTGTGTCCGAACAACCGCGCCGGGATCACGCGGGTGTCGTTGAACACCAGCAGGTCGCCTGCGCGCAGGAATCCCGGCAGGTCGCGGATCGACGCATCGATGAACCCCGGTTCGCCCGCGGGCGCCACCAGCAGGCGGCTGGCGGAGCGCTCCGGCAACGGCGCCTGCGCGATGAGTTCCGGCGGCAGGTCGTAATGGAAATCGGACGTTTTCATGTCAGCGTTCGAACTTGGTCGAGAGGATGATCGCCGAGGTCGTGCGTTCCACGCCGTCGATCATGCCGATGCGGTCGGTCAGCGCATCCATGCCTTCCACGGTCGGAGTGATGCCGAGCGCCACGAGGTCGAACGGCCCGCTCAACGAGTGCAGGCTGCGCACCTCGTCGATCGCGTGCATCGCCTGCACCACCGACGCCATGTGCCTGGGAAGCACTGACACCATGATGTGCGCGCGGATGTGGTTGCGCTCGGCGGCATTGGCCACGCGCACGGTATACCCGGCGATGATCCCGTCGCGTTCCAGCCGCTCGATGCGGCTCTGCACGGTGGTCCGGGAGAGCTTGAGGCGCCGGGCGATCTCGGCGGTGGAGGCCCGGGCGTCCTCTCGCAGCAGGCTGATGAGGCGCTGGTCGCTGTCGGTAAGCTTCATGGTGGGATTTTTTCGTCGATTCGCCGATATCATCGGATATTTTGCGCGGAATGGCACTACCTATCGACGAAATACTTTCGGATAATCGGGAATTGACCGATCCCGGAGGCCCCATGAGCCTGCTCGACACCCTTGCCCCGCTGCGCGCCCACGGCGGCCAGCGCACCACCGGCCTCGACGATGCCGTCGTCCTCGACCTGGCCGCCCGCCATCCCGCGCTCGGGGAAGCCATCCGCGCCGCCGGCGAGGAATACGCCCGCATCGCCGCCGACCTCCCGGACCTGCTTGCCCTCGACGAGAACGCGCAGATCGCGCGTGTGCAGGCCGGCTTCGTCAACTTCTATTCGATGGACAACGTGAATCCGTACGTGGCCATCGCCGCGCGCGGGCCGTGGATCGTCACCCTCAAGGGCGCGGTACTGCACGACTCGGGCGGCTATGGGATGCTCGGCTTCGGCCATGCGCCGGAAGCGGTGATCGCGGCGATGGCCAAGCCGCAGGTGATGGCGAACATCATGACGCCGAACATCGCGCAGCTGAAGTTCGACGACGCCATGCGCAAGGAGATCGGCCAGACACGCGGCGCTTGCCCCTACTCGCATTTCATGTGCCTCAACTCCGGCTCCGAGTCCGTCACGCTGGCCGCACGCATCGTGGATGCCAACGCCAAGAACCAGACCGATCCGGGTGCGCGGCACGCCGGCAAGACCATCAGGCGCGTCGTGGTGAAGGGCAGCTTCCATGGCCGCACCGACAAGCCGGCGCTGTATTCCGATTCCAGCCGCAAGACCTACGTCCAGTTCCTTGCCAGCTACCGCGGCGAGCACAGCGTGGTCGCGGTCGAGCCTTACGACATCGACGCGCTGAAGAAAGCGTTCGCCGATGCCGAGGCCAACGGCGACTTCATCGAGGCGATGTTCCTCGAGCCGGTGATGGGCGAAGGCGATCCGGGCCGCGCCGTGCCGCGCGCCTTCTACGACGCCGCGCGCGAACTGACCCGGGCCCACGGTGCGCTGCTGCTGGTGGACTCGATCCAGGCCGGCATCCGCGCCACCGGCTACCTGTCGATCGTCGACTACCCCGGCTTCGAATCCGCCGAGCCGCCGGACATGGAAACCTACTCCAAGGCGCTCAACGCCGGCCAGTACCCGCTGTCCGTGCTCGCCGTGACGGCATCGACCGCGGCGATCTACAAGCGCGGCCTGTACGGCAACACGATGACGTCCAATCCGCGTGCGCTGGACGTGGCCTGCGCGGTGCTGTCGCAGCTGACCCCGGAGCTGCGGGCCAACATCCGCGATCGCGGCGTCGAGGCGCTCGCCAAGCTCAACGCGCTGAAGGACGAGCTCGGCGGCCTGATCACCAAGGTCCAGGGCACGGGGCTGTTGTTCTCCTGCGAGCTGGCCGAGGGCTTCAAGGGCTACGGCACCGGGTCGACCGAGGAATGGATGCGCGAGCGCGGCATCGGCGTGATCCATGGCGGCGCCAATTCGCTGCGCTTCACCCCGCGCTTCGCCACGCAATCCGACGAACTGGACCTGCTGGTATCGATGGTCAAGCGCGCGCTGAAGGAAGGTCCGCGCGACATGCAGGCCAAGGCGGCCTGACGGATCCGCTCACGTGCCCGGCAATGTCCGGGCACGCAACTCCGCAAGGTCATGCGTGGTCGAGAACCGACCCTTGTCGTCGCGCGTGACCTGCGCAAGCGCACACCCCGGATCGTGCGTGAAGAACAGATGCACGTTGCGACGCAGGGCATCCTCCAGCAGGGCCTGCTTCTCGTCGACCAGGTGTTCCGCGCAACGGTCGTAACCCATCGTGATCGGCACGTGCACCCACGGCCGACCCGGGATCAGGTCGGCGCAGAACAGCACGCCGCCATGCGGCTCGCCACCCACCAGCTCCGGTCCCACGATCTCCGCCAGCATCAGGCCCGGCGTATGCCCGTCGCTGTAGTGGAAGCGCACGCTGCGGCCCAGCGTCTTCGACCATTCGCCATCGACGATTTCAAGCCGGCCGGTGGCTTCAAGCAGCACCGGCAATCCGGGGATGAAACTGGCGCGATCACGTGGATGCGGATGCCGCGCGCGCTCCCAGTGCTCGCGGCCCACGAGGAACGTGGCCTTCGGAAACAGCAGTGACGGCGATGCGCCCTCGCGCCACTCCGCCAGCAGGCCACCGGCGTGGTCGAAATGCAGGTGCGACAGGACCACCACGTCGATGTCCTCGTGCGAGAAGCCCGCATCGCGCAGCGAATCCAGCAGGACGTGGCGCGACTCCTGCACGCCGTAGCGTTCGCGCAGCTTCGGCTCGAAGAACGCACCGATGCCCGTTTCGAACAGCACGGTCTTGCCGGCCAGTGGCGAGGCGAGCAGCGCGCGACACGCAAGGTCGATGCGGTTGGCCTCGTCGGGCGGGGACCATTTCGCCCACACGGCTTTCGGCGCGTTGCCGTACATCGCACCGCCATCGAGCTTCTGCGAATTGCCGAGGATCGACCAGAGTTTCATCGTCCACCCTCCGGAACCACCGCCGCCTTGCCCACCGGGTTGCGCGGGTCGGTACCGCCGGCCATCGTGTTCGTGTCGACGTTCCATTCGACCGTCTGCAGGTTGCCCCAGGTGGAGCTGCGCGTTGTCACCTTGTGGCCCATCGCCTCGAGCCTGGCGATCGTCGCCGCGTCCAGCGCGCCCTTCTCGATCGAGATCTCGTCCGGCATCCACTGGTGGTGGAAACGCGGCAACGCGGCCACCTGTTGCGGGCCCAGTCCGTCGTCGTAGCCGAGGATGCCCAGCAGGACCATGGTGATGATGCGGCTGCCACCCGGGGTGCCGAGGACGACCACCTTGCCGGGACGTGTCATGAACGTGGGCGACATCGAGCTGAGCATGCGTTTGCCAGGCTTCGGGGCGTTCGCCGCATAGCCCATCACGCCGAACGCATTGGGCGTGCCGGGCTTGAGCGCGAAATCGTCCATCTCGTCGTTCAGCAGCACGCCGGTGCCGGCCGCCACCAGGCCGGAGCCGAACTCCAGGTTCACCGTCTGCGTGGCCGACACGCGGTTGCCCGCGGCATCGATGATCGAGAAGTGCGTGGTCTCGGTGTGTTCGAACGGCGTCGGATCGCCCGGCAACAGGCTGCTCGGCGTGGCCCTGTCCGGGTTGATGGTGGTGCGCAGGCCATTGGCGTAGTCGGGGCTCAGCAGCGTGGCCTGCGGCACCTTCACGAAATCCGGATCGCCCAGGTAGAAGGTGCGGTCGTGGTAGGCACGGCGCATGGCCTCCACGATGAGGTGGGTGCGCTTGGCGGGCTCCATCTTGCGCAGGTCCCAAGGTTCCAGCAGCTGCAGGATTTCCGCGAGCGCGATGCCGCCGGACGACGGCGGCGGGGCGGTCACGATGTGCCAGCCGCGGTAGTCGAACGCGATCGGCGTGCGCTCCTTGACGCGATAGCCAGCCAGTTCCTCCGGCGTCCACTGGCCACCGGCGTCACGGACCGCCGCGAGGATATGCGTCGCCACGTCGCCACGATAGAAACCATCGAATCCCTTCTCGGCCAGGCGCTCCAGCGTGCGCGCGAGATCGGGCTGGCGGAGCAGTTCGCCGGTTTTCAGCAACTGCCCGTTGGGTGCATAGACGTCGCGCGATCCGGCGTAATGCATGATCACGTCGCGGCGCGATTCGAGTCCGCTCGCCAACCGGCCGTACATCGGGAATCCGTCGCGGGCGATGCGGATGGCCGGGCCCAACGACACCTTGAGCGGCAGTCGACCGTACTTCTGCGCAATGTGCACAAGCGCGGCAGGCAGTCCGGGAATGCCGGCCGACCACGGGCCGTCCTGCGATTTTGCGGGATCGAGACCGCCCTTGGCGTCAAGGAAACGGTCGGGCGTGGCGGATGCGGGCGAGGTCTCGCGTGCATCGACGAACACGTCGCGACCGGACCTGGCATCGTGCAGCAGGAAGAACCCGCCACCACCCAGGCCCGAGCTCACCGGCTCGACCACCGAAAGCACCGCCGACACCGCCACTGCGGCATCGAATGCGTTGCCACCCTTGGCCACCACTTCGAAGCCGGCATCCGTCGCCAGTGCGTGCGCCGAAGCGATCGCCGTGCCTGGAGGATGTGCGGCCGGGGCATGCGCCGTCGTGCGCGCCGTTGCTGCCTGCCCGAGCAGCAGGAAGACAACGAGCAGCCAGGTGCGCGTCGCGCGTGCGTTGAAGCTCATGCGGGGTTCTCCTTCAATCGGGCCAGCTTGGCCAGCAGCTGCGGCTCGGACTCGACATGTTCCGGATCCGACTCGATGCATTCCACGGGGCAGACGACAACGCATTGCGGCTCGTCGAAATGCCCCACGCATTCGGTGCACAGGTCGGGATGGATGATGTAGATCTCCGGCCCCATCGTGATCGCGCTGTTGGGGCACGCGGGCTCGCACACGTCGCAGTTGATGCAGGTCTCGAGGATCTTCAACGCCATCGGGATGCGTCAGCCAGCCTTGCCGGATTCGCGCAGCGCATCCAGGGCGTCCGCCACGGCCAGCGGCACGAACTTGCGGACATCGCCACCCAGGCGCGAAACCTCGCGCACGAGCGTGGACGAGATGAAGCTGTACTTCTCGGCGGGCGTGAGGAACAGCGTTTCCACGCCCGGGATCAGATGGCGGTTCATGCTCGCCAGCTGGAATTCGTATTCGAAATCGGATACCGCGCGCAGACCACGCAGCAGCACGCCTGCACCGACTTCCTGCACGAAGTGTGCAAGCAGCGTGTCGAACCCGCGAACCTCCACGTTCGGGATCGCGGACAGGCTGTCGCGCGCCAGCTGCACGCGCTGCTCCATCGACAGTCCAGGACCCTTGCCCGGACTCGCGGCGACGCCGACGATCAGGCGGTCGAAAATCGGCGCCGCACGCTGCACGAGGTCGGCATGGCCATTGGTGATGGGGTCGAACGTGCCGGGATAGATGGCAACGCGGGGATCTGGGGCTGGCATGGGATCCAACGGATCAAGGTCCGGATGCGGACGCTCCGCCCAGTGTATCAAGCGCATTGCCGGCGTCGCGGAACAGGCGGTAGCGCACGTCGCGTGTCTGCCCTTCCCGATGCAATCGCCAGCGCGGTCCCGGGCGGATGTCGGCATCGGCCGGCGATTCGACATAGAGCCAGGCGCCTTCGGCCGCACAGGCACTGATCCCCGGAGCCACGGCATCCCAGAGCCCGGCCGCGAACGGCGGGTCGACGAACACGATGTCGAAGTGTCGCGCCGGCGCGTTGCGCAGCCAGGCCTGTGCATCCCCCTGCACCACGGCGCCGGCCTCGCCACCCTGGAGGCGACCCAGCGCGTCCCGCAGCGCTCCGGCCAACCCCGCATCGCGCTCCACCAGCGTGGCATCGGCCGCGCCGCGCGACAGCGCTTCGAGTCCCAGCGCGCCACTGCCCGCGAACAGGTCAAGCACATGCGCGCCGGGCAATGCAGGCATCAACCAGTTGAACAAGGTCTCGCGCACGCGATCCGACGTCGGGCGCAGGCCCGGGCGTTCCGGCACCTGCAGCCGCGTGCCGCGCCAGCGGCCACCGATGATGCGCACGGAGCCGGGTTTGCCCGTGGGTTTGTTCATCGGGGAGTGCTGGGGGCCGGTGCTACCATGCCGCCCATTGTCAGGCATCCCGTCGCCAATGGTCAGCTGGTTCCGCCGCAGCAAACCCGACGCTCCCGTCGCACCCGCGCCCACGCCCGCTCCGGCTCCGGCCGATGCCATCCCGGCCGCACCTGCGGACGTCCAGCCTGCCGATGATTTCGCAGCCGCGGCACCCGCCGCGGCGCCCGGCAAGTCCGGCTGGCGCGAACGCCTGGGCGGCAGTGGTTTCGCGCGGAGCCTGTCGGGACTGTTCCGCCGCAATCCGCCACTTGACGATGCGTTCCTCGACGAGATCGAGACCGCGCTGATCACTGCCGATGTCGGGGTGACGGCCACGACGGCACTGGTGGACGACCTGCGCAGCCGCATGCATCGTCGCGAGTTCGCCGATGCGGCCGCGTTGCTGCAGGCACTCCGCGCCGACCTGCTGGCGATGCTGGAACCGGTCGCACGCCCCTTGCTGGTCGATGGAACGGCCCGCCCGTTCGTGATCGTGACCGTGGGCGTGAACGGCGTCGGCAAGACCACCACCATCGGCAAGCTCGCGCGCAAGTTCCGCGACGAACAACGCAGCCTGGTGCTCGCCGCCGGCGACACCTTCCGCGCCGCCGCCGTCGCCCAGCTGCAGGCGTGGGGCACGCGCAACGACGTACAGGTGATCGCGCAGGGCCAGGACGCCGATGCGGCCGCCGTGGCTTTCGATGCCTACCAGGCCGCCAAGGCACGTGGCACGGAGATCCTCATCGCCGACACCGCGGGCCGCCTGCACACGCAGGCCGGACTGATGGATGAACTCGGGAAGATCGTGCGCGTGCTCGGTCGACAGGACCCGGCGATCCCCCACGAAATCCTGATGGTCATCGACGGCACCACCGGCCAGAACGCGATTTCGCAGGTACGCGCGTTCAGCGCGAAGGTCCCGGTGAGCGGCCTGGTCGTGACCAAGCTCGATGGCACCGCCAAGGGCGGCGTGGTGTTCGCCCTCGCCCGCGAATTCGGGATCCCGATCCGCTTCGCCGGCATCGGCGAGCGTCCGGAAGACCTGCGCGTGTTCGATGCCGCCGCGTTCGTCGACGCCCTGCTGCCGGACGCGTTGGGCGCGTGAGCGAGACCGCGCACCCACCGGTGCGCCAGCGGCATCGCGGCCGTATTGCCATTGCCGTCCTTCTGGCCCTGCTCGGTGGACTGGTATGGCTGGCCTGGACCGCACTGCAGCCGGCGAACCTGATGCCGCGGTTGCTGGCCCAACTCGGCAGATCCACCGGACTCGTCATCACCGCGCGTGGTGAAGTGGGATACAGCGTGCGTGGCGTGCCGGAAGTGGTGTTGCATGACGTGGATGCGCGCATGCCCGGCGCCACCATCGCGGTGCTCACCGCCGATCGCGTGCATGTTGCCGTGCCCTGGTCCACGTTGCGCAGCCGCGGCACGGACCTCGTGATCGATCGCGTGGAACTCGACCATCCGCGGATCGATCTTGCCGAGTTCACCCGCTGGCGCGCATCGCGACCCCCGTCGAAGCAGCCACTGCCGCGCATCCCGCACGGCATCGCCCTCACCGAGGCCACCCTGGTCGGGAGCGGCTGGAACGTGATGCATCTTGACGCCACCTTCCCGTCGTTCGCGGAAGGGGCACCGGTGCAAGGCCACCTGCGTGGAACCTTCAGCAACGCCGGCATCGCGCTCCCGTTCGATGTCGATGCCGCGATGACGCGCCCGGACACGCATGCCGGCGTCGCCGTGATCGGTACGCTCGCACCCACCACCAGGACCTGGTCGATCCCGGCACGGATCCGCATGCGGGGCGCGATGGCGATCGACGGCGGGCGCGTGACCCTGCG
>Ga0207982_1000013_pt1 | contig 18268 bp, 18 predicted proteins | sample SoimicmetaGmgHAB_FD_188335 | JGI IMG/M metagenome (GOLD analysis project Ga0207982, IMG submission 188335) | Soil and rhizosphere microbial communities from Laval, Canada - mgHAB (SPAdes) (version 2) | ecosystem: Environmental > Terrestrial > Deep subsurface > Rock core/Sediment | place: Laval... | reverse complement strand
ACTGGCCATGAAGGTCAGTGCGTTGGCGAGTTTGAGCTCCTTGCCGGTGCGTGGGTGGAACGCCTTCATGCCGGCGCTGAACTTGCCGGAGCAGACGCGCATGAATGCCACGCGGTCGCGGTGCTGGGGATCCATGTTGGCCTGGATCTTGAAGACGAAGCCGGTGAGCTTGGGCTCGTCGGCCGCGACGACGCGCGTCGTGGTTTCGCGCGTGCGCGGCGAGGGGGCGTGTTCGACGAAGAAATCCAGCAGCGGCTGGACGCCGAAGTTGTTGACGCCGGAGCCGAAGAACACCGGCGCCTGTTCGCCGCGCAGGTAGGCGGCGCGGTCGAACGGATGCGAGGCGCCCTCGACCAGTTCGAGTTCCTCGCGCAGCTCCGCCAGCATCGGCGCGCCGATGGCGGCCTCCACGCCCGGATCGTCGATCGACGGGAAAATGGTGGAATCCTGCCGGGTGAAGTTCTTGCCTGCTTCGTACAGATGCACTTCGCCGGTGATGAGGTGCACCACGCCTTTCAGGCGCTGGCCCATGCCGATCGGCCACGTCACGGGCGCGCATTGGATCTTCAGCACGCTCTCGATCTCGTCGAGCAGGTCGATCGGGTTCTTGCCCTCGCGATCGAGCTTGTTGATGAAGGACATGATCGGCGTGTCGCGAAGGCGGCACACTTCCATCAGCTTGATCGTGCGTTCCTCGACGCCCTTGGCAACGTCGATCACCATCAACGCGCTGTCGACGGCGGTGAGCACGCGGTAGGTGTCCTCGCCGAAGTCGGCGTGGCCAGGGGTATCGAGCAGGTTGACGATGCGGCCGTCGTACGGGAACTGCATCACCGAGGATGTCACCGAGATGCCGCGTTCCTTCTCGAGCGCCATCCAGTCGGAAGTGGCGTGGCGCGCCGCCTTGCGGCCCTTCACGGAGCCGGCCATCTGGATCGCGCCTCCGAACAACAGCAGCTTCTCCGTCAGCGTGGTCTTGCCGGCGTCCGGGTGCGAGATGATGGCGAAGGTGCGACGGCGCGCGGCCTCCTGGGCGATCGTGGACATGCGCGATGCGGCGCAGGGCGCGCCGGGAGCTCCAAGGGAAGGGCGGGAATTATAGCGGCCGGAGGCGCGTGCTACTTCGGCAGCTTCAGCTCGCCCTGCGGGGTGTCGATGCGTACCGGGATCGACTGCAGTTTCATGCCCTGGTTCACCTGCGCGGTGAAATGCAGGTGTGGTGCCGTGCTGTCCCCGCTGTTGCCCACGCGGCCCAGGACCGTGCCAACGCCCACCGGTTGCCCCGGCATCACCACGATGCTGCCCTGCTGGAGATGCGCGTACAGCGCCATCGTGCCGTCGTCATGCAATACGCGGACGAAATTGGCCCGGCTGCCGCGAGCGGGAGTAACGCCCAAGGGCGCGTCGGGATGGCCGTCGTCGATCTGCATCACCGTGCCGGCACGTGCCGCGGTCACCGGGGTGCCCAAGGGGGCTGCAAAATCGATGGCGTGGAAATTTTCCGGGTTGGCGTGGCTGCTGCGCCCGCCGTCCGCCTGGTCGATGCGCAGGCCTTCCACCGGCACCGGGAGAAGGTAATGCGTGGGTCGGACCGGGGGATTGGGTTGGCCGGGGATGGCCTTCAGGCTCACCGCGACCGCTGCGCCACCCGTGACCTGCAACGCGCGCGCACGGCTGCGGGCGGGCACCACGAGCTGCACGGCAGGCATGCGGCCGCTGTCGTCGCGGACTTCCGCTTCGACCGGGCCCGCGAGCGGGTTGGATATCCAGGCATCCAGTACGCCGTCATGGCGCTCCAGCAGCAGGCGTACTTCCGTGTCGCTGTTGCGGATCGGCTGGGTTTCGGCAGGGCGCTCGGCGGCTGGCGTGTCCGCCTTGGGCGGCCAGCTCAGCCATTGCGCGCTTGCGCTGGTGGACAGGGCGAGCAGGGCGGCGACGAGAACACGGTGTGTCATGGGGCGACTGTATCCGGTGTCGGGCCGGATTTCGCAGCCGGAAAATATTCATCGCTTCATCCGGATGAATGTATTGACATCTGTTTTCCGTGCTGGCAAGGTGGAGACATCCATCCAGACCGGTCGAGGGACAGGCCCTTTGACGCCGGGGCAACCTGAGGGAGCCATCCCGCACGGTGCCAACTCCTGCGGGGGCCTCGTGGCTACCGGAAGATGGTGATGCGCATCGCCCGCGTGGCGGCTGCGTGTTTCCGCATCCGCCCGTGGTGTTGCTGGCTGGCCTTCTCGCCGCCAACCAGGACACCCCGCATGGCCACTCCAGCGTCCACGTTCTCCCCCGCGACCCGCGCAGTGCGCGCAGGCATCGATCGCGATACCGCGCACGGCGCGGTGACGCCGCCGATCGTGCTGTCATCGAATTTCAGCTTCGCGGCCTTCAACGCCAAGCGGCAGTACGACTACACGCGCAGCGGCAACCCCACCCGCGACCTGCTGGGTGAAGCGCTGGCCACGCTGGAAGGTGGGGCGGGCGGCGTGGTGACGGCCACTGGCATGGGCGCGATCACCTTGGCGCTGCATGCCCTGTTGCAGCCGGGCGACACGCTGGTGGTGCCGCACGATTGCTACGGGGGCAGCTGGCGGTTGTTCAACGCGCTGGCGAAGAAGGGTGCGTTCGAATTGGTGACCGTCGACCTGACCGACGCCCATGCGCTGGCCGAGGCGTTGGCCACGGGTCCGGCGGTGGTGTGGATCGAGACGCCGTCAAACCCGCTGCTGCGCGTGACGGACCTGCGCTTCGTGGTGGATGCATCGCATCGCGCTGGCGCGCGCGTGGTGGTGGACAACACCTTTTTGTCGCCGGCGCTGCAGCGGCCGCTGGAGTTCGGCGCGGATGCCGTGCTGCATTCGACCACCAAGTACATCAATGGCCATAGCGACGTGGTGGGTGGCGCGGTGATCGCGCGCGAGCCTGGATTGCACGAGCAGTTCACGTGGTGGGCGAACGCGCTGGGCCTGACGGGTTCGCCGTTCGACAGCTTCCTGACCCTGCGTGGCCTGCGAACGCTGGACGCGCGCCTGCGGGTGCACCAGGACAACGCGTGGAGCGTGGTCGAGCTGCTGTCGGATCATCCGGCGGTGCGTGCGGTGCACTTCCCCGGACTGGCGTCCCATCCGGGCCATGCAGTGGCGGCACGCCAGCAGGACGGGTTCGGTGCGATGGTTGCGTTCGAGATCGAGGACGGTGGTGCGGGCGAAGTGGCCGTGCGTGCGTTCCTCGACGGGTTGCAGTGCGTCACCCTGGCGGAGTCGCTGGGCGGCGTCGAGAGCCTGGTCGCGCACCCGGCCACGATGACGCATGCGGCGATGTCGCCGGAGGCGCGTGCCGCGGCCGGCATCGGCGATGGCTTGCTGCGCCTGTCGATCGGCATCGAGGATGGACGTGACCTGCGTGCGGACATCGCCGCGGCGCTGGACCGTGCGCAAATCGCGGTGGACGTGGCGTGTCCGAAACGGGCCGAGGCGTGAACGCCCTGGCCAGGGTGGTCCCGCATGTGCAGCCACCACGTCCGCGCATCGTGCTGCTCGGCACCGGAACCGTGGGCACCGCCTTCGTGGCGCGCCATGCGCGGTTGCGCGCGGCCGGCATCGCGGTTCCCCCGATCCATGCGATGGCCAACTCGCGCGGTTTCACGCCCGTGCATGGCGATGCAGGCGAGGCCGCCGATGCGCTGCGCGCGTCCACCTGCATGCGCGATGGCGCCTGGCTGGGTGGTTGTTCGTTTGGCCCTGGCGACGTGGTGGTGGACGCCAGTGCAAGTGAGTGCGTCGCGGAGCGCCACGCGGAATGGTTGCGCGCGGGTGCGCACGTGGTCACGGCATGCAAGCTGGGCCAAGGCAGCGAGCTGGCGCGCTGGCAGGGCGTGCGCGCGGCATGTGGCACTGCGGGCACCCGTTACGGCGACAGCGCCACCGTGGGTGCGGGGTTGCCGGTGCTGCGCTCCATCCGCGAACTGCAGGCGGGCGGAGATCGCATCCACGCCATCGCCGGCGTGCTCTCGGGGTCGCTGGCGTGGCTGCTGGACGCATACGACGGCATGCGCCCGTTTTCTGGATTCGTGGCCGAGGCCAAGGCCGCGGGTTACACCGAGCCGGACCCGCGCGATGACCTGTCCGGCGAGGATGTCCGCCGCAAGGTGCTGATCCTGGCGCGAACCGCAGGGGCTGCGCTGGAGCCGCAGGATGTCGAAGTGGCGTCACTGGTGCCGGCAGGCCTGGTGGGCGTGCCGCTTGCCGAATTCGAGGCGCGTGCGACTGAACTCGACCGCGGGATGCGGCAACGCTTCGCGGATGCACGCCGCCGCGGCGAGGTGCTGAAGTTCATCGGCCGCATCGATTTCGATGCGAACGGCCCGGCTCGCGCTTCCGTCGGCCTGGCCGCGTTGCCTTGCGCAGATCCGCTGGCTTCAGGCGCGGGCACCGACAACCGCGTGGCGATCTGGAGCGACCGCTACTGCGACCAGCCGCTGGTGATCCAGGGGCCGGGCGCGGGTGCGGAAATCACCGCGGCAGCACTCATCGACGACGTGCTTGGGATCCTCGCAACCGCGCACTGACGGGGCGCGCTGGAGGAAGCGCGTCAGCACTCGATGACATTCACCGCGAGGCCACCACGGCTGGTTTCCTTGTATTTGTCCTGCATGTCGCGACCGGTGTCGCGCATGGTCTTGATGACCTTGTCCAGCGAGACCTTGTGCTTCCCGTCCCCACGCAGCGCCATGCGCACGGCATTGATCGCCTTCACCGCACCCATGGCATTGCGCTCGATGCAGGGGATCTGCACGAGCCCGCCGATGGGGTCGCAGGTGAGGCCGAGGTTGTGCTCCATGCCGATCTCGGCCGCGTTCTCGACCTGGCCCGGCGAGCCACCCAGCGCCGCGGCCAGCCCGGCGGCAGCCATCGAACACGCCACGCCCACTTCGCCCTGGCAGCCCACTTCGGCGCCGGAGATCGAGGCGTTTTCCTTGTAGAGGATGCCGACCGCGGAGGCCGTCAGCAGGAAATCGAACACGCCCTGTTCGTTGGATCCGGGAATGAACCGATCGTAGTAGTGCAGCACGGCAGGGATGATCCCGGCCGCACCGTTGGTCGGCGCCGTCACCACGCGGCCACCCGCGGCGTTCTCCTCGTTCACGGCGAGCGCGTACAGGTTCACCCAGTCGAGCACGGTCAACGGATCGCGCATCGCGGCCTCGGGTTTGGACGAGAGTTCTGCGAACAGGCTCGGCGCGCGCCGAGCCACGTGCAGACCACCGGGCAGCGTGCCGGCCTCGCGGATGCCGCGGGCCACGCACGTCTGCATCGCTTGCCACAATTCGCGCAGCCCCGCATCCACTTCCGCATCGGTGCGCCAGGCGTGCTCGTTCTCGCGCATCAGCTGCGCGATCGACTTTCCGGTTTCCCTGCAGCGTGCAAGGAGTTCATCGCCGCTGTGGAAGGGGTGGGCCACTTCGGTGGTGTCCGCGACGATGCGATCCTCGGCCGCCTCGTCCTGGTTCACCACGAATCCGCCACCCACCGAGTAGTAATCGCGCGTGGCGATCTCGTTGCCATCGGCGTCGAAGGCGGAGAAGCGCATGCCGTTGGTGTGGAACGGCAGCTTCTGCCGCTTGTTCATGATGAGGTCGGTCTTCTCGTTGAAGGCGATCTCGTGGTTGCCGTGCAGGCGGATCCGCCTGGAGCCGCGGATGCGCTCGAGTGCGTCGGGAATGATGTCGGGATCGATCTGGTTCGGCATGTGGCCTTCCAGGCCCATCAGCACGGCCTTGTCGGTGCCGTGGCCGCGGCCGGTCAGTGCCAGCGAGCCGAAGACCTCGGCGCGCACGCGGGCGACGTCCTGCAGCCGCCCTTCTTCGACCAGGTGGTGCTCCACGAAGCGCGCGGCGGCGCGCATCGGCCCGACCGTATGCGATGAGCTCGGTCCGATGCCGATCTTGTACAGGTCGAAGGTGCTGACAGCCACGTGGCGCGTCCCAGGGTCGATGCAGCCCGTATTCTAGGCGCCCTGATGCCGTCGAACGAACGCCTCCGCATGGCCTGCATCCTGTTCCAGCGCGATCATTGCCTGCTGTGTGACGAAGCGCTCGCTGTTCTGGCAGAAGCCCGGCTGCCCGAGTTCGACAGCGTGTTCATCGATGACGATGCCTATCTGGAAGCACGCTATGGACTCCGGGTGCCGGTCCTGCGCGATGGCAATGGGCGCGAGCTCGACTGGCCCTTCGATGCGGTCCGGGTGCGCGCCTTCCTCGGCAAGCCCTGAACGCCGTTTCAGGCCTGCGGGTTGCGCAGTCGCGGCAGCATCCGCACCAGCGTCGCATCGCGCTTGAAGACGTGGTGATGGATGGCCATCGCCGCATGGCAGGCGGCCACGAACACCAGGATCCAGAACACCTGCTCGTGGCGGCCTTCCATGATTTCGTGCGCCGCACGGTCGGGTGCCACCAGGTGCGGCATGGCGAACAGGCCGAACCAGCGGATCGGGCGGCCGGTGTAATCGCTCATCAACCAGCCGGTGATCGGCGTCGCGAACAACAGCACGTACAGCAGCCAGTGTCCGGCCTGCGCCAGGCGGTGCTGCAGCGGGGTGACGCCCACGACCGGGCCCGGGCGACCGGCCACCAGCAGCCACAGGATGCGCAGCACGGCCAAGGCGAGGATCGTGATGCCGAGCGACTTGTGGAACGCGGCGCTGCCCTTCGGCAGGTCGTCGAGCAACAGCCCCATGGCGCCCTGGACCAGCAGCAGAAGCACGATCAGCCAGTGGAAGCCGCGGCTGACCGGACCCCAGGTGTTGGCGGTGTTCTTCAGGGACATGGTGGGCTCCGGATACGGGTAAGTCGCCGATTCTAGGCGCGTAACCGGCGGGGCGCTTGCACGTGCGTGCGCCGGTTGCGACCATGGGCCCGCGGCGGGGAGGCCGTGTTTGGGGAAGGGACATGAACGCAACCCGGGCGTGGGTGGCCATCGTGCTGCTCGCCGTGGCCGTCGTGGCTGCGGCGCGCGTGCCGCTGGCGCCGCGGTTTCGAATCATCGGCGCACGCGAGGGCCTGCCTGCGACGGCGTTGAAGGAAGTGGCCATCGATGGCGCCGGCGATGTCTGGATGGCGACCTCCGATGGGCTTGTCCGATACGACGGCGCCCGCTTCGAGGCGTGGCGCCACGGGGACAGCGTCCACGACCTGCCCGGCAGCAGCATCCAGTTCGTGCACGTGGATCCGCGGAATCGCGTCTGGGCGGCCATCGAGGGGCATGGCGCGGTGATGCTGGATGAAACGCGCACGCGCGTCCGCGCGTTCGATTCACGCCGTACGCCAGGGTTCAGCGACGACATCTGGACCATCGCCGGCGATGGCCGCACGACGTGGTTCGGCAGCGCGAACGATGGCATCTATGTGTTGGACGACGGCGGAGCGATGCGCAACCTGCAGGCCGACGACCACGACGTGGCGACCTTGCCGTCGAACAAGATCTTCATGCTGGCGCTGGATCCGCAGGGCACGTTGTGGGTAGCGACGAGCCTCGGGCTGGCGAGGGTGGATGCAGGCCGCGTCACGCGCGTGCCGCTCCCGGGGCCGGTGCCCGCCCCGGCCATCCTGTCGGTGGGCATCGCCGGATCGCGGGTGTGGGCGGGATCCGAGGCGGGGGTGTTCGTCCGCGATGTCGACGGCCGCTGGACCCAGCCCGCGTGGGGTGCCGCGTTCAAGCGCCCGAACCTTGCGTTGAAGTTCGCGCCCGACCGCGATGGCAAGTTGTGGATCGGCGGGCAGGCACGCCTGTGGCACGTCTCTCCCGGCGAGGATCCCGTCGAGATCCGCATTGCCCAGACCAGCGGCCATCGACCGATATTCGCGCTTGCCAGCCAATCCGATGGGGCGTTGTGGACCCTCGCCTCGGGCCTGGGTGCCGCCTACCTGCGCGCCGACTGGCGGCATGTCGCGGTGCTGCAACACATGGAAGGACAGCCGCTACCGGCCACCAGCGACTACCGTGCGACTGCGCCTGCGCGCGATGGTGGCTTCTGGGCGGTGGGTTTCGATGGCGACATCGAGCACGTGCTGGCCAACGGCAGGATCGTGACGCCCAGGGTGGGGCATGGCCGCGCGTTGTTGCAGGGCACGCGGCCGTTTTCCGCGCTCGAGGATCGTGCCGGCAACCTGTGGATTGGCGACCGCGCCGGCCTGCTGCGGTTGTCACCGGATGGCCGGGTGCGCCGTTGGGATGGATCGGGCATGGGCGGGGGACGCGAGGCGCATGAAATCTTCCAGGTGCAGGAACTGGTGGAGGCGCCCGATGGCACGATCTGGTCGCAGCTGGGTTATGCGGGCGTGCAGCAGCGTGATCCGCATGATGGCCACCTGATCCGGGAGGTGGGTTTTTCCGAGGATGCGTTGCTGGGTGTGCACGACATCGGCGTCTCTGCCGATGGGCGGCTGTGGGCAACCGTCAACGGTCGCGTGCAGCGACTGGATGCGTCGCTTGCCCGGTTTGAGCCGGTGCCCGGCATCGATGCCGCCGACGTGAACAGCCTCGCGTTCGATGGACGTGATGTGCTCTGGGTGGATCGCGCAGCCGGTCTGCAGCGCTACAGCCGCGATGCGGTCGGTCGATGGCATGTGGATGGCCCGGTGGTGGGCGGGGAGGCCCTGTCCGCGGTCGAGGCGAATGCGATGGCCGTGGATCCACGGCATGGCGTCTGGATGGCGACCCTGCGGGGCCTGTGGCGTTGGGATCCCGTGCAATCGACCCTTCGGCACTATGGCGTGGAGCAGGGGTTGGGCAGCCAGGAAATGGTCCAGCACACGCTTGTCGTGTCGCGCGACGGCGATTCGGCCATGGTCGCTGCAAGCGATGGTGCACTGGTGTTCCTCGACACGACGGTGGGTGATGCGGGGCAGGCCCCCGCGTTGCGCATCGATGGCCTGTCGATCCGGCGTGACGGAAAATGGGCGGAGTGGCTTCCCGCCAACGGAGACATCGCGCCGGACGAGCGCGAGCTGCGCATCGGCATGCACATGCAGGCATTCGATGATCCGCAGGGCGTCCTCTACTGGTCGCGACTGCGCGGGATCGACCACGACTGGGTGGCGCAGGGCAACAACGGCGAACGGGTGTTGACCGGTCTTGCCGCCGGGCATTACCTGGTCGATCTGCGTGCCGTGGATGCCGAAGGACACGTCGCACCGGTGCAGACGTTCGGTTTCGGCATTCGCCCCGCGTGGTGGCGGACGCTCCCGGCCCGCGTTGCCGGCATCCTGCTGGCGCTGCTGCTGTTGGCCTGGCTCGCGCTGGGGGTGCGGCGCCGTGCGCGGCGCGCGCACGCATACGATCTCGCGCGCCAGCAGCGGGTGATGGCGGAGCAGGCGTCCGTGGCGAAAACACACTTCCTGGCCACGCTGGGCCACGAGATCCGCACACCGATGACCGGTGTGCTGGGCATGGCGGAACTGCTCGAATCGTCATCGCTGGATGCCGGGCAGCGCGGCAAGGTGGAATCGATCCGCCGTGCGGGGGAGCACCTGCTGCGCCTGGTGAACGATGCGCTGGACCTGGCGCGCATCGAGGCCGGGCGCATGGTGCTCTCCGAAGAGCCCTTTGACCTGCATGGACTCGTCCATGACATCGCCGGTTGGGCCCGGGGTATCGCCATCGGCAAGGGGCTGCGGTTCGACGCGGATCCACACGCGAACCTGCCTTGCCATGTGCGCGGCGATGCGGTGCGGCTGCGCCAGATCCTGATGAACCTGCTGGGCAACGCGATCAAGTTCACCGGCGTGGGCCGCGTCTGGTTCCGCGTGGAGCCGATGCCGGAGGCGATCGCGTTCGCGGTTGGCGACACCGGGCCCGGCATGAACACCGAGCAGTGCGCGCGGCTGTTCCGCCGTTTCGAGCAGGCCGAGGGCGCGCGCACCGCGTCGCGTTACGGCGGCAGCGGGTTGGGCCTGGCGATCTGCCAGGAACTGGCGGGGGCGATGGGCGGTCGCATCGACGTGCACAGCCAGCCCGGGGTCGGCACCACGTTCCGGGTGGAGCTGCCTTTGCCCCTCTGCGATGCCGTGGCCCAGCCGGTCATCGCAGCCGTCGGTCCGCCCCATCACGCGGTTGCGCAACACCTGCTGCTGGTGGAAGACGATCTCACCGTTGCAGAGGTGCTGCGCGGATTGCTGGCGGCGCGCGGGCACCGCGTGGTGCATGTCCCGCATGGCCTTGCCGCGTTGGCGGAGATCGCCACCTCCCGGTTCGACCTTGCCCTGCTCGACCTGGACTTGCCGGGAATGAGTGGGCTCGACCTGGCGGGGCACTTGCGTGGCAGCGGTTTCGAGGGCGCACTGGTCGCGATCACCGCGCGCGCGGACGGCGACGTGGAAAGCCAGGCGCGCGAGGCGGGGTTCGATGGCTTCCTGCGCAAGCCGTTGACCGGCGCACTGCTTGCCGAGGCGCTGGCGGCGATGCCCGCGCGGGTGGCATGAGTGACGCTCAGCGGGGGATGAGCACCACCCGCGTGCTGACCGCCACGGCATCCGGAATGAGCCGGGTGTCCGCCCAGTCGCCGCTACCGATGCCGAAATCGAGGCGCTTCACCGAGGCCTTGCCGGTGAGCACGGGCTTGGCGCCAGCGGTCCAGTGGAAGGTGAATGTCACGGGCTTGCGCATGCCGTGCAGGTCCAGGATCCCGTCCGCGGCGTAGTCGCCGTTGCCGAGGCTGCGGAACTTGCTGGCGGTGTAGTGCGCCTGCGGGAATTTCGAGGCATCGAAGAAGTCGCTGCCCCGCAGCGTCGTGTCGCGATCCGGATTGCCGGTCCGGGCGCCGGCCAGCGGGATCGCCACGTCGAGGCGCGCGCCCGCGAGGTTCGCCGGATCAAAACTGAGCCGGGTCGTGAAGCCCGGGAACGTGCCGGTGAAGGTCTCGCGGTCGTACTGCGTGGCGAAGGCCAGCGTGGAGCCGGGTGCCTGGGCGTAGTCGGCCGCGGACGCCGGCAATGCGGCAAGCAATGCGGTTGTTGCGAAGATGGTTGCAAGGGTGCGAATCATGGGTCAACTCCGGCGTTCTGGCAGCATGCGGGCGAGTGTGGCGTCATGGCGTATCCAGTGGTGATGCAGGGCCGCCGCCACGTGCAACAGCACGGTTGCAGCGAGGATCCAGAACAGCGCCTGGTGCGTGGCGAGGGCCGCGTGGCGCAACGCTTCATCCGGCGCGACCAGTTTGGGCATCGTGACCAGGCCGAACAGGCGGAAAGGACGCAGCCCGCTGGCGGAGTCGTACAGCCAGCCTGAGATCGGCATCGCCAGCAGCAAGGCATAGAGCAGCGCATGCGTGCCATTCGCGGCATGCACCTGCCAACGCGGCATCGGCAGCGGTCGTGGGCTGCCGGCGTACAGCCGCCAGCCAATGCGGAGCAGGACCAGTGCCAGCACGGTGACGCCGAGTGACTTGTGCAGCGTGAAGAGCCAGAAGTACTTCGGCGTCTTCGGCAACGAATCCAGCGACAGGCCGACCGCGGCCAACACCAGGATCAGCGCGACCACCAGCCAGTGCAGCGCCTGGCTGACGGGACCCCAGTGGTCGGCGGTGTTCTTCCATGTCATTGGGGTGGGTTCCCGGTGGCGTCCGGGGTATTGTCGCCAGCCGGCCGCGGCGGCGCGAGCCCGTCCGCGGCGTTGCCACTGGCACGCGCCTCCGCCTCGATGCGCAGCGTGACCAGGTCGCCGATCAGAAGCGACCACGCGTTCGCGCCGAAATCATGCCGGTTGATGGTCGTGCTGGCCGAAAAACCGATCGTCCGCCGGAATGGCGGGAGTGGATAGCGCTTCAGCTGGTTGAACGCCACGTCGAGGACCACCTCGCGGGTGACTCCGCGCAGGGTCAGTGCGCCGTCCACGCGCGCGTGCGTGGCATCGAGCTGTTCCACGCGGCGGGATACGAACGTCGCGACCGGATGCCGTGCGCCATCAAGCAGTCCGGTCCCAAGCGCCGCGCGGTTCCAGGCGGCGTTGCCCAGGTCGAGGCGCGCGATCGGTATGGATACCGAGACGGCGGCGTTGCGCCAGTCCGCAGGGTCGAACATGAGCGCGCCGCTGCTGCCCGACACAGTCCCGATGGCCTGCGAGAAGCCGGCATGCGACAGCTCGAACATCACCCGCGTGTGCACCGGATCGAATTCGTAACGCGCCACCTGCGCATGGGCTGGCAGTGCAAGCGCCAGCACGGCCACCAGCATGGCCAAGCGCGCGGTCATCGGCAGTGGACTGCGGGTGCGGTGCATCGCCAGCCTCCCGGGAGCCTCCGATTCTAGGCCTGCCGGGATCGTGGCGATGCGCGTGGCGACCCGGCTCCGAGCCGCGGTTCAGGTCTTGCGGGTGCGGCTCCAGGCATGCACTTCATCCACCAGCACCGCGACGTGGTCCGGATCCATGTCGGGCGACATGCCGTGGCCGAGGTTGAACACATGGCCATCGCGCGATCCGCCGTTGCCCGCGGCATAGCTGTCGAGGGTGGCGCGAACCTCGCGGCGGATGGCATCCGGGTTGCCGTAAAGGATCGCCGGGTCGAGGTTGCCCTGCAGCGCGACGCGGTTGCGGGTACGCCACGCGGCGTCTTCCAGCGTGACGGTCCAGTCCACGCCGAGGGCTTCGGCGCCCGTGGCGGCGAGCGCATCCAGGTGTTCTCCGTTGCCCTTGCCGAACAGGATCAGTGGCGTGCGCTGGTCGCCGTCGCCGCGCTGGAGTTCCTGCGCGATCCGGCGCAGGCAGCGCAGGGAGAATTCTCGGTACATCGTGGGCGAAAGCACGCCGCCCCAGGTGTCGAAGACCTGCAGTGCCTGCGCACCGGCCTCGCGTTGCGCGGACAGATAGGCGATCACCGCGTCGGTCACCACGTCGAGCAGGGCATGCAGGGCATGCGGCTCGTTCACCGCCATCGCCTTGATCCGCGCGAAGTCGCGACTGCCACCGCCTTCGATCATGTAGCAGGCGAGCGTCCAGGGGCTGCCGGAAAAGCCGATCAGGGGCACCTTGCCGTCCAGCTCGCGGCGGATCAGGCGCACCGCATCCATCACGTAGCGCAGTTCCCCGGCCATGTCCGGCACGGCCAGCCGGGCGATGGCCGCGGCATCCCGCACGGGGCGTTCGAACTTGGGCCCTTCGCCTTCGACGAAATACAGTCCCAGGCCCATCGCGTCCGGGACGGTGAGGATGTCGGAGAACAGGATGGCCGCGTCCAGGTCGAACCTGCGCAACGGTTGCAGCGTGACTTCGCACGCGAGCTCCGGTGTTTTCGCCATGGCCAGGAAGCTGCCCGCCGCCGCGCGCGCGGCCCGGTATTCCGGCAGGTAGCGACCAGCCTGGCGCATCAGCCAGACGGGCGTGGCATCCACGGGTTCGCGCCGCAGGGCGCGAAGGAAACGGTCGTTCTGCAGTGGCGCGGTCATGTGGGTCCTTGGTGCGCGATGCGCATGGGATCGTTCAGCGCGGCGCGTCGGAGCCCTGGACGAACATCAGCTGGAAACCTTTCTTCAGCTGGCCGTCGCGGGCCTTCTCGAGCGCGGCCATCGCGCTGTCGTGGTCGGGGAACTGCTCGCGGCGCAGGGTGCTGCGGGCACCCTGCTGCCCGGTCTCGCGCACCAGCTCCCAGCCGCCGAACAGATCGGGCTGGAGCATGAGCTGGACGAAGCGCGGGGCTTCGCGCCCGTCCGGGCGTTGTTGCAGCAGCAGTCGCATGGCGCGGATTGTAAGGGCTGCGCCCGCGCTCAGTGGCCGCGGAGCGTGGCCAGCACGGCGCCTTCGGCGATGCCTTCGACCACGCGTGCCGCACCGGCGCGGTCCCAGAGCACGAAGCGCAGGCCGGTCGCGGTGGCTTTCTTGTCAAGGCGCATGCGGGCGAGCAGGGCATCCGGGTCGAGACCTGCGGGCAAAGCGACCGGCAAGTCCAATCGCGCGAGTAACGCCTGCAGCCGGTCGCCATCGGCATGGGACGCCAGCCCTGCGCGTTCCGACAGCCGCGCGGCCAGTACCATGCCCACCGCCACGGCCTCGCCGTGGTTCAGGCCATCGAACCCTTGCTCCGCTTCGATCGCATGCGCGAAGGTGTGGCCGAAATTGAGCAGCGCGCGATCGCCACGTTCGAACGGATCGCGCTCCACGATGGCGGCCTTGTAGCGGCAACTGCGCGCGATCGCTTCGCCGAGCGCCGCCGGATCCAGTCCCAGCAGGGCGTTGGCGTGTGCGTCCAGCCAGTCGAGGAAGCCCGAATCCAGGATCGCGCCGTACTTCACCACTTCGGCCAGGCCCGCGCGCAATTCGCGCGGCGGCAGCGTGCGCAATACGCCCGGGTCGATCACGACCGCGCGCGGCGAATGGAATGCTCCGACCAGGTTCTTGCCCTGCGGCAGGTCGATGGCGGTCTTGCCGCCAACCGAGGAATCGACCATCGCCAACAACGAGGTGGGGACCTGCACGCAGTCGATGCCGCGCATCCAGCAGGCAGCGGCGAAGCCGGCAAGGTCACCGACCACGCCACCGCCCAGTGCAACCACAGTCGCGTCGCGCGTTGCGCCGAGCGCGGCGAGCGCATCGCAGGTGCCGCCGAACATCGCGAGCGTCTTGGAGGACTCGCCTGCCGGGATGACATGCGTGGCGACGGTGAGATCCGGTCGCGCTGCTTGCATTGCACGGACTACCCCATCCGCATGCAGTGGTGCGACGTTGGAATCGCTGACGACTAGCGCGTGGCGGCCGCGCAGCGTGGATGCCAGCAGCGCGCCATCGGCGACCAGGCCTTCGCCGATGTGGATGCGATACGGGTCGTTGCCGCCGACATCGACGGTCGTGCTCATCGGGCGGCGGGCTCCATGGACGGCAGGGTCGCCATGACCCGGGCGGCGACGGCATCCGGATCAAGGCCATCGGTGTCCACGACCGCTTCGGCAATCGAGGCGTACAGGGGCTCGCGGATCGCGGCCAGTCGCTGCAATGTGGCGCGGCGATCGTTCCCGGCAAGCAGTGGACGTTGGGTGTCCGTCGCCAGACGCCCCATTTGCGAGTCGATCGACGCGCGCAGCCAGAGCACGTGCGCGCGCTCCGCCAGGCGGTCGCGATTGGCAGGGTCCAGCACCACGCCACCCCCGGTGGCGATGACGCGGCCGCGGCCAGCCAGCGCATCCGCCAGCGCTTCGTGTTCCAGCGCGCGGAACGCGCATTCGCCCTGCGCGGCGAACAGCGCGGAGATCGGGCAGCCGGCGCGCGCCTCCACCTCGGCGTCGATGTCGATCGCGGTCCAGCCCAGTGCCGCGGCGACCTGGTGAGCAACGGTGGATTTGCCGCTGCCCATCGGGCCGATCAGCGCGATGTTGGGGGGCGCGGTCATGGCACGATCTTAACAACCGTCGCGCGAGCCTGTAGGGCGGCATCGTTGCCGCTAGCGGAGGTTCCCCCCATGTCCGTCGCCAAAGTCATCGAAATCAACTCCTCGTCCAAGAAGAGCATGGAGGACGCGGTGCAGTCCGGCTTGTCCAAGACCGCCGAAACCGTCAAGAACATCCAGGGCGCGTGGGTCAACGAGATCAAGGTCGTCACCGATGGCAGCGGCAAGGTGGCGGAGTGGCGCGTCAACCTCAGGATCACGTTCATCGTGAGCTGACGGGATGCGGCGGGGGCGCTGGCGCGCGACAATGCGCGCATGAGCCAACTGCCCGCCGATGTTCTTGCCACCTTCGATGCCCTGTTCGCCGAGGCTGCAGCCGCCGGTGAACCGGACCCCACGGCGATGGCCGTCGCGACCGCCGGCTTGGACGCGCGGCCGTCGGTGCGCATGGTGTTGATGAAAGCGCACGACGCGCGCGGCTTCGTGTTCTACAGCCACCTTGATGGGCGCAAGGGCCTGGAGTTGCAGGCCAACCCGCACGCATCGCTGCTGTTCCACTGGCCACGCCTGCGCAATGGCGTGCAGGTCCGGGTTGAGGGCGACGTGGAGCTGGTGGGCGACGCCGAGGCCGACGCCTATTTCGCCACGCGCCCGCGGGAAAGCCAGCTGGGTGCCTGGGCATCGCTGCAATCGCGGCCGTTGCCGGACCGTGCCGAGTTCGATGACCGCTTCGCGAAGGCGGAGACGGAATTCGCCGGGCGCGACGTCCCGCGGCCGCCGCGCTGGACGGGCTTCCGCGTCAAGCCCGTGCGCGTGGAGTTCTGGTACGGCGCCGAATTCCGCCTGCATGTGCGCGACGTGGTGTGCCGCGATGCCGCCGGCCACTGGACCCGCAAGCAGCTGTACCCGTGAGCGGTCCGCGCCGCATCGTCTGCCTGACCGAGGAGCCGACCGAAACTCTGTACGCGCTCGGCGAGCAGGATCGCATCGTCGGCATCAGCGGGTTCACGGTGCGGCCGCCGCGAGCGCGCCGCGAAAAGCCGAAAGTCAGTGCGTTCACCAGCGCGAAGATCGAGGCGATCCTGGCACTGCAGCCCGATTTCGCCATCGGGTTTTCCGACATCCAGGCGGACATCGCCGCGGAACTGGTGCGGCGTGGCGTGGAGGTGTGGATCTCCAACCACCGCAGCGTGGACGGCATCCTCGACTACATCCACCGCCTGGGTGCGCTGGTGGGGGCCAGCGCAAAGGCGGAGGTGTTCGCAGACGACCTCAAGCGCGGACTGGATGCGATCGCCGCCGCGGCCGCGCGATTCGGGGTGCGGCCGAAGGTGTATTTCGAGGAGTGGGATGAGCCCCAGATCACCGGCATCCAGTGGGTCAGCGAGCTGGTGACCATCGCGGGTGGGGATGACATCTTCCCCGAGCGTGCGCTGGAACCCCTGGCGAAGGGCCGCATCCTCGAGGATCCGCAGGAGGTGGTGCGACGCGCGCCGGACATCATCTTCGGCAGCTGGTGCGGCAAGAAATTCCGGCCGGATCGCGTCGCCGTGCGGGAGGGCTGGGCCGATGTTCCCGCGGTGCGCGATGGCGAGTTGCATGAGGTGAAGTCACCACGGATCCTGCAACCCGGACCGGCGGCGTTGACCGATGGCGTCGCGGATATCGCGGCGGTCATCCGGAATTGGGCGGCGCGCCGGTCATAGCCTTCGCGCGTCGGGCAGGACGCGAGTCGCGAAGTGACTCAGCGTGGCAGCAAATCCCGCGTAAACGACATCTTCGAATGCGCGCCACCGCGCGTGGCATCCACCTCGAACTGCACCGACGCCGGCGCATGCGCCGACACCGTCCCGATGTAGTCCGTCAGCCCATTCGTCTCGATCGCTCGCAACGCCAACGGCGACAACGCATCCGGCAAGACGCCGGCACGCGCCTGTACCTTGACCGCATCGGCTGGAACCGCATCGCCATTCGCATCGCGCACCGTCACCAGCAGCAGCAACGTGCCTGCATCACGCGTCAGGCCGTACTGGCGGGCGACCGGCTCGTTGAGGTCCGCGGTCGGCAGCGCACTTGCGTGCACGACCACGCCGTTGATCGCTGCGGTTGCGTCCGTGCTGTTTGCCTGGGTCGACGCGGCCGACGCAGTGACCGCGGTGGCCTGGCCTGCCCGCGAACAGCCGATGCACAGCAGGGCGGTGGCGAACAGGGCGGGAACAAGCAGGTGTCGAGTCATGGCGGGCCTCAATCGTTGGCGGCGGACAGTTCGGCGCCGCGGAGGCGGGCCGCGTGGATGGCCCGGGCGACCAGGTCGCGGAAGCCGCCGGCCTCGAACGTTTCAATTGCAGCCTGGGTGGTGCCGCCGGGTGAGGTCACGCGGCGGCGCAATTCCGCGGCAGGTTCCGCGCCCGGCTCGATCAGCATGCGCGCAGCGCCCAGCAACGTCTGCGCGGCCAACGTGCGCGCGACATCCGGCGCCAGCCCTTCGGCCTCGCCTGCGGCCTGCATGGCCTCGGCGAGCAGGAACCCGTAGGCCGGGCCACTGCCCGACACTGCGGTCACCGCATCCATCAGCGATTCGTCGTTGATCCACACCGTGGTGCCCGCGGTGTGCAGGAGCGCTTCGGCCGATGAACGCCCTGCGGCATCGACGGCCCGGCTCGCGAACAAGCCGGTCACGCCGGCGCCAAGCAGGGCCGGGGTATTGGGCATGCAGCGCACGATGCCCGGGTCCATTCCCAGCCAGCGCGCAATCTGTGTGGTGGTGATGCCGGCCGCGATCGAGATCGCCAGTGGGCGGTCCTCCCTGGCGTGCGATGCCAGCGCTTCGCACGCGGTGCGCATCACCTGTGGTTTCACCGCGAACACCCAGGTACCGGCGTCTTCGACCGCATCGGCT
>Ga0207982_1000011_pt1 | contig 18457 bp, 18 predicted proteins | sample SoimicmetaGmgHAB_FD_188335 | JGI IMG/M metagenome (GOLD analysis project Ga0207982, IMG submission 188335) | Soil and rhizosphere microbial communities from Laval, Canada - mgHAB (SPAdes) (version 2) | ecosystem: Environmental > Terrestrial > Deep subsurface > Rock core/Sediment | place: Laval... | reverse complement strand
AACTTCGCGCACATCGGCAACGCGCGTGGACCGGTGGTCTTTGACGTGCTCGCCCGCCTGCTGCGCCGCCGCTTCGGCGGCCTGCGCTACGCGCGCAACATCACCGACGTCGACGACAAGATCAACGCCGCCGCGCTTGCGGCCGGCACGCCCATTTCAGCAGTCACCGACCACTTCGCGCGGATCTATCGCGATGACATGGCCGCGCTCGGCGTGGAACCGCCGGACATGGAGCCCACCGCGACCGGCCACATCGGCGACATGATCGCGATGATCGAACGACTGATCGCCGACGGCCATGCCTACGCCGCGGATGGCCACGCCCTGTTCTCGGTCGCCAGCTTCCCTGCCTACGGCAAGCTCTCGCGCCGCGATCCGGACGACATGCTTGCGGGCGCGCGCGTGGAAGTGGCCCCGTACAAACGCGATCCCGGTGACTTCGTACTGTGGAAGCCCTCCACGCCGGAACTGCCCGGCTGGGACTCGCCGTGGGGACGCGGCCGCCCGGGCTGGCACATCGAATGCTCGGCGATGGCCGAACGCCATCTCGGCGACACCATCGACATCCATGCCGGCGGCGTGGACCTGCAATTCCCGCACCACGAGAACGAGATCGCGCAGAGCGAATGCGCGCATGGCGGCCGTCCGTTCGCACGCTGGTGGCTGCACAACGGCATGCTCAATTTCGCCGGCGCGAAGATGAGCAAGTCGATCGGCAACATCGAGACCGTGCACGCGCTGCTGCAGGCGCAGCCCGCCGAGGCACTGCGCTACGCACTCCTGTCCGCGCATTACCGGCAGCCGCTGGAATGGTCCGATGCGCTGATCGAGCAAGCGGCACGCACGCTGGAGCGCCTGTACGGCACGTTGCGTGACCTGGCGGACATCGACGCGAACCCGGCCATTCCCGACGCGGTCGAAGCTGCTCTCGACGACGACCTCAACACCCCTTCCGCACTTGCCGAACTCGCCCGCATCGCCGGCGAAGCGCGGAAAGCAACCGGCGACGCCGAAAAGCGCCGGCTCAAGGGTGAACTGCTGGGCGCGGGACTCGCACTCGGACTGCTGCAGCAGGATCCTGCAGCCTGGTTCGCGCGCGGTGCGGGCGGAGACGACGACGCCCGCATCCAGGCGCTGGTCGACGAGCGCACCCAGGCCAAGCAGGCCCGCGATTTCGCGCGCGCCGACGCGCTCCGCGTGCAGCTGGCCGATGAAGGCATCGTGCTCGAAGACACCCCACAGGGCGTGCGCTGGTCGAGGAAGCGCGGATGACCGCTGATCAAATGCCACCGCTCGAACCCACTGCCGCCGAGGCGCAGGCTGCGATCATCGACGAATTCGGCCTGTTCTCCGACTGGTCGGAGCGTTACCAGTACCTGATCGATCTTGGCCGGAAGCTGCCGCCGATGGCCGAGGCGCTGAAGACCGAAGAGCACCGCCTGCAGGGTTGCACCTCCAAGGTCTGGATCATTCCGTCGGGCAATGCCGGACGGCTCGATTTCCAGGCCACCAGTGATTCCGCCATCGTCGCGGGCCTGGTGTACCTCGCACTGCGCGTCTACTCGGGGCGCCCGGCCAGCGAGATCCTCGCCACCACGCCGGACTACATCTCCGCGATTGGCCTGGCCAAGCACCTGTCGCCCACGCGCAGCAACGGCCTGGAGGCGCTGCTCGGCTTCATCCGCGCCACGGCGGCGGCGCAATGACCGAGCCGACCGTTGAAACCGTACGCAGCGTGATGCGCGTCGCCGGCTTCCGCTGGCTGATGCTGTTCCGCATCCTCACCATCCTCTCCTACCAGATCGTCGCGGTCACGGTGGGCTGGCACATCTACGACATCACGCGCGATCCATGGTCGCTGGGCCTGGTCGGCCTCGCGGAGGTGATCCCGTTCTTCTGCATTGCCCCATTCGCGGGGCACCTCGTGGATATCCTGCCGCGCCGCAAGCTCGGCATGGCCGCATGCCTGGGTCTGGCCGCCAATGCCGCCGCACTGGCGCTGATCGCGCATGGCAACCTGCAAGTGCGTGGGATCTGGGCCATTTACGCCGCAGTTGCCATAGGCGGCGTGGGACGCGCATTCCTTGGGCCGGTCTACAACGCACTGTTCGGCCGCGTGCTCAAGCGCAGCCAGTTCCCGCGGGGCGCCAGCCTCGGCAGCGTGGTCTTCCAGGCCGGGCTGGTGCTGGGACCGGCGCTGGGCGGGGTACTGGTCGGCGTGGCAGGCAAGCACATTGCCTATGCCGTGGCGGCAGCGCTTGCCTTGGCGGGTGCGGCGGCGATGGCGGTGATGCAGGTGACCGAGCCCGTCCAACAGCAGCAGCGTGGCCCCGTGTTCTCGAGCATCGCCGAAGGCGCCCGGTTCGTGTTCTCGAACCAGGTGATGCTCGGCGCGATGGCACTGGACATGTTTTCGGTGCTGCTGGGCGGCGCGGTCTCCATGCTGCCCGCCTTCATCAAGGACATCCTGCAGCAGGGGCCGGAGGCACTGGGCATCCTGCGCGCGGCACCCGCGCTCGGTTCGATCTGCATTGCGCTCTGGCTGACGCGACATCCCCTGCAACGCAATGCCGGGCGCATGCTGCTGCTGGCCGTGGCCGGGTTCGGCCTGTGCACCATTGCGTTCGCGCTCTCCCGGAACTTCTGGCTGTCGGCCACGCTGCTGGTCGTGTACGGAATGTGCGACGGTGTCTCCGTGGTGACGCGCTCCACCATCATGCAGCTGCTGACCCCGGACGACATGCGCGGGCGCGTGTCCTCGATCAACAGCATCTTCATCAGCTCGTCCAATGAGCTGGGCGCGTTCTACGACGGCACGATGGCGCGCCTGATCGGCCTGGTGCCTGCAGTGATGGTTGGCGGCTTCGTGACGCTGGGAGTGGTGGGGATCACCGCGCGGCTGGCGCCACGCCTGCGGCGCCTGGACATCGCCGACCTGCAGTAAGGCAAGGCCAACAAAAAACCCCGCACCAGGCGGGGTTTCTGATCAGGCTCGACGCAGCTGGCGGTCAATCGCCCTGCTGCTTCTGCATGTGTTCCCAGCGCTCCTGGGCGTCGATGGTGCGCTCCGCCTGCGGGCGCGCTTCCAGTCGATCCAGGCCGATCTCTTCGCCGGTATCCACGCAGTACCCATAGTCGCCCGACTCGACGCGCTTCAGTGTGCTGTCGATCTTGCCGATCAACTTGCGGTAGCGATCGCGGGTGCGCAGCTCCAGGGCGTTCTCGGTCTCGCGGCTGGCACGCTCGGCATCGTCGCCCACGTCGCGCACTTCTTCCTTGAGGTTCTCGATGGTCTGCTTGGATTCCTCGACCAGTTCGGCCCGCCGGTTCATGAGCTTCTGGCGGAAATACTCGAGCTGGAGTGCGCTCATGTACTCCTCATCCTGCGACGGGCGGTAACCGGCCGGCAGGATCGGGCGACCACTCTGGTCGTCGGTCTCGAATTTCACGATCTTCGCCTTGCCCTTCGGCGCGGGCGCCTTCACCACCGGCAGCTTCGCCACGGCGATCTTGCCCGTGGGGCGCGGGGGTTGCGGGCGAACCATGACCGGACGCGGCGCAATTGGCGCCGGGCCCTTGGAGGTCGCCTTGGTCGCGGCCTTGCCCGGGGCGGCCTTTGCAGGAGCCGGCTTCGCCACCGCAGTGGCCTTCACGGCAGGGGCCTTCGGTGTCGGCTGGGCTGCCGGCTTCGGTGCAGCGACGGCCTTGGCCACGGGTGCCTTGGCAACGGGCTTCTGGGCGGACTTGGCCATGGGCGCCTTGACTGGTGCCTTTACGGCCACCTTCTTCACGGGCGCTTTCGCGACCTTGGCCGCTGGCTTCGCGGGAGCCTTGCTCACTTTCTTGGCCGGAGCCGCGGGCTTTTTCGCGACAGGTTTCTTCGCGGCCGGCTTGGCCGGCAGGGCCTTCTTGGTGGCGGCCTTTGCAGGCGCTGCCTTGGTGGGGGTCTTGCTGGCCTTTTTCGCGATTTTCTTGACTGCCACTTCGACGTCCTTCTCGGGGTTCCCTTGAGCCGGGGAAGCGGGCTGTTATAGCCTGTCTACCCCTCCCCGGCAAGCGCGCCATGGTGCGCGCCTGCATGTACAGGCCCCGTGACCACGCCTGATCCGCTGTCCCCCGTCCTCCTGGCCGCCCTGCGCGCATACAAGCGCTGGATCAGCCCGATGCTTGGCCAACGGTGCCGTTTCCACCCGAGCTGCTCCACGTATGCCATGCAGGCCATCGAGCGCCATGGCCCGTTCCGCGGCAGCTGGCTGGCCGCCCGGCGCATCGCCCGTTGCCATCCCCTGAACCCCGGTGGCCACGACCCGGTCCCCGACAGGATCGGTACCGACCGGATCAGCGCCGACACGTCGCGCCTGCACGCCATCGACGATGATGACTGCAACCACAGGAGAACCCACTGATGTCCTCGACCCTGATCGTCAATGCGCGCGTCGTGAACGAAGGCCGCGAGTACGACGCCGACGTCCGCATCGAGGGCGACCGCATCGCCCTGGTCGGCGACGGCCTGGCGGCGAAGCCGGGCGAAACGGTGGTCGACGCGGCCGGCAAGTGGCTGCTGCCGGGCCTGATCGACGGCCAGGTGCATTTCCGCGAGCCCGGCCTCACCCACAAGGGCGACATGGCCACCGAATCCACTGCGGCGATCGCCGGCGGCATCACCGCGTTCATGGACATGCCCAACACCATCCCGCCGGCGCTCGACGCGGCGACGCTGGAGGCGAAGTACGCGCTTGCCCAAGGGCGGTGCCGCGCCAATTACGGCTTCTATTTCGGCGCGAGCAACGACAACCTCGCGAACATCCAGTCGCTCGACCCGAAGGCCGCGCCCGGCGTGAAAGTATTCATGGGCGCCTCCACCGGCAACATGCTGGTGGACAACCCGGACGTGCTCGACGGCATCTTCCGCGATGCGCCGGTGCCGATCATCACCCACTGCGAAGACACGCCGATGATCGATGCCAACCTCGCGCGCTATCGCGAGAAATACGGCGACGACATCCCGGTGGAATGCCACCCCGACATCCGCAGCCGCGAGGCCTGCCTCAAGTCCAGCACGCTGGCGGTTGCCCTGGCCCGCAAGCACGATTCCCGCCTGCACGTCCTGCACATCACCACCGCCGAGGAGCTGGCCCTGTTCGAGCGCGGCCCGTTGATCCGCGGCGATGGCAGCCGCAAGCGGATCACCGCGGAAACCTGCGTGCATTTCCTGCAGTTCGCGCGCCCGGACTACGCGCGCCTCGGCAACTTCATCAAGTGCAACCCGGCGATCAAGGACGAGAGTGATCGCGCGGCCCTCATCCAGGCGCTGGCCGATGACGTGATCGACGTGCTCGCGACGGACCATGCCCCACACACGCTGGAAGAGAAGGAGCAGCCCTACATCAAGGCGCCAAGCGGCCTGCCGCTGGTGCAGCACGCCCTGCTGGTGGCGCTGGAGCGCGTGCATGACGGCCAGCTCACCCGCGCGCAGGTGGTGCAGAAATTCGCGCATGCGCCCGCACAGCTGTTCGATGTGGTCGGTCGCGGTTTCCTGCGCGAAGATGCGTTCGCCGACCTGGCGCTGGTCGAGGATGCGCCGTTGACCGTGCGTCGCGAGGACGTCCTGTCCAAATGCGGCTGGTCGCCCTTCGAAGGCATGACCTTCCGCTCGCGCGTGGCAGGCACCTGGGTCAACGGCCAGCACGTCTGGGATGGCACGCGCGTGCTTGGCGACCCCAACGGCCGGCGGCTGGAATTCGCGCGTTGATCGTGCTGCGCGCCCTCGCCCTGACGGCTGTCGTACTCGCCAGTCCATTGGCACCGGCGCAGCAACGCCCCGAAAGCGTTTCCCCGGGCACGCATGACATGGCGTTTCCGACGAGCGTGCCACAGGGCTCCATGATCATCGGCCGCGTGCTGTCCGGTGCCTGCACCGTGGATTTCCGTGGCCATGCGTTGCGTCCGACCGCCTACGGCACCGTGGTCTTCGGCGTGGGTCGCGACGAGAAAGGTCCTGCGGAAGTGGCTGTCCGCTGCGGCTCCGGCGCCCCCATCGTGGTACGCATCGAGGTCACACCCCGCGACTGGCCCGTGCAACGGGTCGATGGCGTACCGCCCGCGACCGTGAACCCGCCGCCGGAGATCGCCGCGCGCATCGCACGCGAGCAGGCGCGCGTGGTCGAGGCGCGCAAACACGACGACGACCGCACCGACTTCACCGAAGCGTTCGCCTGGCCGGTGCAGGGCCGCATCAGTGGACGTTTCGGCAACCAGCGCGTCTACAACGGCCAGCCCGGCGCCGCCCATTCCGGCATGGACATCGCCGCGCCGAAGGGCACGCCGGTCCACGCGCCCGCAGGCGGCGTTGTGACCTTCGCGGACCCCGATCTCTACCTCACCGGCGGCACGGTGGTGCTGGACCACGGCCACGGCATCAGCAGCAACTTCCTGCACCTGTCGCGCATCGACGTCAAAGTCGGAGACGTGATCAAGCAGGGGGACGCGATCGGCCTGGTCGGTGCCACCGGGCGCGCCACGGGGCCGCACCTGCATTGGGGCATGAGCTGGCTCGAAACCCGACTGGATCCGCTGTTGGTGCTCGATCGCACGAAGCCCTGACGGGCTTCAGCAGCGGCCGCGCAGGCTTGCCACCGCGTCGTGCGCGTGCAGGCTCTCGAAGTGGGCCACATGCGCCTCGAATGCAACGGCTTCCGGGAAACCCAGCAGTGCCGCGGCCACGCGGCGCACCGCGTCCTCGCAGAACATCAGGTTGTCGGCGTTGCGGCGGGCAAATGCCTGCTCGTCCTCGCGCTTCACCGCGGACTGCACGGGCGTGGCCAATGCCTCCTCGATGCGATCCACCAGCGCGCGCACGGGGAACGTGCCCGCATCGGCCGCCAGTTCCAACCGCACCGTGGCCCGGCTGCGTTGCGCATGCGGGGTCGCCGCCATGCCACGCGTCGAACCCAGCCAATCGCGCACGCGGCCTGCATCGACCTGGCCTTCGCCGAAATCGGCATCGAACCGCTGCGCATTGAGTTGCCTCGACAACGCAGCAGACGCGGGGCATGTGCTCGAGTAGTCGATCTCGAGCTGCAGCGTGACCTTCGTGCCTTCCGGACGCCGCTCGCCTTCGATGCGCACGGGATAATGCTTCCAGCCGGCGTTGTCGCTGACCAGCGCCCGGCGCAGCAGCAGGTGGTCGTAGGCAAGGTTCACCCGCGCCGCGGCGCTCGCTCCACCCTGCGATGCGATGCAGTCCTGCAGGATCTGCAGCAGCATGCCCGGCCCCAGGGCCTTGCCCGCAAGATCGCCCTGCAACGTCAGGTAGAGGCGCGACATGTGGATGCCGCGTGCGTGGGCATCGGCCAGGTCCACGTGCACGTCGGCGAGCGCCGGCACGGTGAGCCCGTCCACCATCAATGGCAACGCGATGCCGGCCATGCCCACCCAGTCGATCGGTCGGGCGAAGGCGGCAACGTCGTACGCCACGTCGGGGAGTACGGTAGGCGTGCTGGAACCGGGATCGATCATCCAGTTATTTTACCGGCTGCGCGCGGCAAGCCAGGCAACCCAGGGCACGCGCCAGCGCGGGAGTGACCACCCCTTGGCCGTGGCGACCATCCGCAGCTCGGCCAGCGCATCCAGCACGCGGCGCGGCACCGGACCCTTGGCCCCACCGGCTGGTGCCAGCCCCCGCACCGGCCAACCCGTCGACACGCGCAGCGTGCGCGCGAGCCGCGACGCCTCCACCGGCGTATCACCAAACAGCTCTGATTCGACGGACGCAGCCACCCCCGCGAACGGAAGCGTCGAGGCCACGGCCGTGCCCTCGCCCACCAGCGCATCGCGGTCCCGCAGCAGCGACAGCGCATCGGCCAATCGGTTCCAGTCAACCGCATGCACCTGCAACGCCATGCCCAGCGGATGGCGGCGCGCGCCCTTGGCCCAGCCGCGCAACTCCTCCTGCCACCAGGCCAGCTTGGCCAGGCCCGGGGCGGGGTCGCTCCCACCCCAGGCCGCGCGTGCGAATTCGTCGAGCAACGCGAACCACGCCACCGCGGTTTCGCGCAGGGGGTGCGGCACGAACAACTCCGCGATCGCCCATTCGGGCCAGTTCGCGCGCCATTTTCCGAGTGCCGCGTCGAGCGCCTCGCGGCTCACTGCGGCCAGCTCCCGGCATCGACCAGGTCCGAGGGATGATCGACCAGCAGGTCCCCGCCCCAGGCGACGGGATCATCGTCCGGGACGCGGTAGCCCCACAGCGCCACGATCGAGCGCATGCCCGCGGCGCGCGCGGCCGCGATGTCGCGCGCATCGTCGCCCACGTAGACGCAGTCTTCCGGCTTCGCGCCCATCACCTCCGCCGCATGCAGCAGCGGCAACGGATGAGGCTTGCGCTCGGCCAGCGAATCCCCACCGATCAGCACGCCATGCCGCGCATGCCAGCCGAGCATCGGCAGCAGGTCGCGCGCCAGCCCTTCCGGCTTGTTGGTGACGATGCCCCAACGGCTGCCGGCGGCCTCGAGCGCATCCAGCATCGCATCGATCCCGTCGAACGGCTGCCCATGCTTGCCCAGCTCGCCCGCATACACCTGCAGGAACTCCGGCACCGCCGCGGCGACGGCCTCCGCATCCCAGTCCGGAAACGCCACGCTGGACATCGCCCGTGCGCCGCGCGACACGAAGGGACGCAGCGCATGCAGGGGCATCGGCGCGATCCCGCGCGCCGCGCGCATGGCATTCACGGTGGCGAGCATGTCTGGCGCGCTGTCGAGCAGCGTCCCGTCCAGGTCGAACAGGGCGACGGCAGGAAACCGTGGGCTCATGCAGGTTTCACGGCGTGCACGAGGTAGTTCACGTCAGTGCGCGTGCCCAGACGCGCGGCATTGCGCCACGGCTCGTACACCAGCCCGCTCACATCGCGCACTTCCAAACCCGCGTCGCGCAACGCGGACGCGAGTTCCGATGGCTTGATGAAATCGCGGTACTGGTGGGTGCCGGTAGGCAGCAGGCGCGCGATGTATTCCGCGCCCACGATCGCCAGCGCAAACGCGGCCGGGGTGCGGTTGAGCGTGGACACGAACAGCTGTCCGCCCGGCTTCAGCAGCGTGGCGCAGGCCGACAGCACGGAACCCGGATCCGGCACGTGTTCCAGCATCTCCATGCAGGTCACCGCGTCGAACGTGCCCGGCAATTCCGCCGCCAACGACTCCACCGATTGCAGCCGGTAGTCCACCTGCACGCCGGTTTCCAGCGTATGCAGCCCCGCCACCTTCACAAGTTCGGGCGCGAGGTCGATCGCGGTGACCTTCGCACCCGCGTGCGCCATCGCTTCCGAAAGCAGGCCGCCGCCGCAGCCCACGTCCAGCACGCGCGCACCCTGCAGGGGCACGCGGTCCGCCACGTAGCGCAGGCGCACCGGGTTCAGTGCATGCAGTGCCTTCTGCGGGCCATCGGCGTCCCACCAGCGGCTGGCCAGGGCACCGAACTTCTCAAGTTCCGACGGGCGGACATTCGCCTCGGTGGTCATCGTGGGGTCCTCACGGGGTTCCGGCGGCGATGCGGTCGCGCCATTGCCGGGCATTGGCGACGATTGCCGCGGTGTCCATGCCGACCAGCACGCGATCGCGCAGTTTCCGGCGGCCGGCGATCCACACGTCGGTCACCTGGTGGCGGCCTGCCGCATACACCAGCTGCGACAGCACATGATGCAGCGGCTGGGTCTCCAGCTCGGACAGGTCGATGCAGATCAAGTCCGCCTGCTTGCCCGGCAGGAGCGAGCCGATGCGGTCGCCCCAACCCAATGCCTTCGCGCTGCCCAGCGTCGCGGCATGCAGGGCACTCGCGGCGTCCAGCGCCGCCGCATCGCCCGACACGGCCTTGGCGAGCAGCGCCGCGGTGCGGGTCTCCCCCACCATGTCGAGGTCGTTGTTGCTGGCCGCGCCATCGGTGCCGATGGCGACGTTCACGCCGGCGTGCTGCAGCGCGGCCACCGGGCAGAATCCGGATGCGAGCTTCAGGTTCGATTCCGGGCAGTGCGCCACGCTCACGCCCCGTTCCGCGCACAGGCGAATTTCCGCATCCGTCAGTTGCGTCATGTGCACCGCGATCAGGCGATCGTTGACGATGCCCAGGCGGTCGAGCCGGGCCAGCGGCCGCTGGGAGTGCAGCTTCAGCGAGTCCTCGACTTCCTGCGCGGTCTCGTGCACGTGGCAATGCACGGGAATGTCCAACTGGTCGGAAAGCATGCGGATGCGGTCGAAGCTGGCATCGCTGACCGTATACGGTGCGTGCGGCGCAAACGCGGTGCCCACCAACGCGTCGTCGCGCCACGCATCGTGCACTTCGATCGCACGCTCGAAATATTCGTCGTCGGTGCGTGCCCATGCCGTCGGGAAATCGATGACGGGCAAGCCCACCCTCGCCCGGAACCCGTGGTGCTTGTAGGTGGCGGCCTGCACATCCGGGAAGAAATAGTTCTCGTTGCAGCAGGTCGTGCCGCCACGCAGCATCTCGGCGATCGAAAGCGTGATGCCGTCGGCCACGAACTCCGGACCGATGACCTTGGCCTCGGTCGGCCAGATGTGCTGCTGCAACCAGACCATCAACGGCAGGTCGTCCGCCAACCCGCGCATCAGCGTCATCGGGTTGTGCGTGTGCGCGTTGACGAAGCCTGGCAGGACCACGCCATCGGGACGCGAAACGGTCTCGCGCGGTGCGTACTTCGCACGCGCCTCCGCGATGGGCAGGATTTCGACAATGCGGTCGCCGGAAACAGCCACCGCATGATCGGCGAAAACCACGCCATGCGGCTCGATCGGAACGACGAAGCCGGCTTCGATCAGCAGGTCGCAGTGGACAGGGGTGTGTGTATGCATCGCGGCATCATGCCCCAGCCGCCGGGGCGGCGTCGTGACCCGCACGCCCGAATACGCGGCGCCTGCACAACGCGGATACCGGCCCGATCAGGCTGAAAAGAATGCTACCCGCCCAGGGCGGAAGCAGGAACGCCAGCGGGATGCACGAGGCAAACACCACCAGCGGCACCACGGATCGCACCACGAACCAGCGCGCCTCGACCGGGGGCATGGACTGGCCAAGGCCCTCGGCGCGCACGACCTCGCGCCGGGTCAGCCATGCAAAGAACGAGATCCCGGTCAACACGAGGCAATAGATCACGAACGCCATGTGTTCATGGAAGTTCTGCGGGGTGAAGGACTCGGAATACATGGCCGTGGCGAACGGCATCAGCGCCACGAACATCAACTGGAACACGGTCAGGGTGACGAGTTTCGGAGTCGTCGTCCGCACATGCTTCCAGCTGAGCATGTGCCCGGTCCAGAACTGCGCGGTGACCAGGAAACTCACCACGTAGGCGATGAGCAGCGGCAGCAGCCGGACCCATGCATTGCCCACGCCCACGGCCGCGACCAGCGCCTCGGATGGCGCCTTGAGTTCGATCGCCAGCAGGGTGATGGCAATCGCGAAGACCGCGTCGCTGAAGAAGACGACGCGTTCGTGCGGGAAGACGTCCTGCTGGGGTCCCGTCATCCCGGCCACGGTCACTTCACCCGACTGACGTACTCGCCACTGCGGGTGTCGACCTTGATGATTTCTTCCTGGCCGACGAACAGCGGCACGCGCACGACCGCGCCGGTTTCCAGCGTGGCCGGCTTGCCGCCGGTGCCGGCGGTGTCGCCCTTCACGCCCGGATCGGTCTCGACGATCTTCAGTTCGACGAAGTTCGGCGGCTGCACGGCAATCGGCACGCCGTTGAACAGCGTCACCACGCACTCTTCCTCGCCCTTCAGCCACTTCTCGGCGCCGCCCATGCCGGCCTTGTCGGCCTGCACCTGCTCGAAGCTTTCCTGGTTCATGAAGTGCCAGTACTCGCCATCGGCATACAGGTACTGCATGTCGGTGTCGACCACGTCCGCCTGTTCCACGTTGTCGGTCGCCTTCATGGTCATTTCCACCACGCGACCGGACTTGATGCTGCGGTACTTCACGCGGGTGAACGCCTGGCCCTTGCCCGGCTTGACGTACTCCGTCTCCGTGATCACGCACGGATCGTTGTTGACCAGGATCTTCTGGCCGTTCTTGACGTCGTTCATGCCCAAAGTGGCCATCGGCGGTTCCTTGCGTGCTCAGGGCCGCGGCGCAGGCGCCGGGCCGGATAAAATGGAGGGGATGCACGGCGCAGGCCGGCTCCAGGAACGTCCATGATACCCGCAGCCCTTCCCGTCCAAAAGCCGCAGCCCGCCAACTGGCAGCGCCTGTGGCGCGAGGCCGTGCGCGACCCCCGCGAGCTGCTGGACCTGCTGGGGCTGGATGCGCTGGCCGGGCGCCTGTCCGATGCCGCCGCCGCACAGTTTCCGTTGCGCGTGCCACGCGGGTTCGTGGCGCGCATGCGGCACGGCGATCCCGGCGATCCGCTGCTGCGGCAGGTCCTGCCGCTGGATGACGAGGACACCCTTGTCCCCGGTTTCTCCCTCGACGCGGTGGGCGACGCCGCCGCGAAATCCGCCGACGGCATGCTCCAGAAGTACCGAGGACGCGCCCTGCTCGTCACGACGGGAAGCTGCGCCATCCATTGCCGCTACTGTTTCCGGCGCCACTTCCCCTACGCGGACGAAGCCGCCGCGCGCGATGGCTGGGCCGGCACGATCGAGGCGATCGCGGCCGATCCGACCATCGACGAAGTGATTCTTTCCGGTGGCGATCCGCTGTCCCTGTCCACCGACAAGCTTGCCGCGCTGACCGATGGACTGCGGCGCATTCCGCATGTCCGCCGCCTGCGCATCCACACCCGTTTGCCGGTGGTGCTGCCGGAGCGCGTGGACGATGCACTGGCGGCCTGGCTCGACGGCCTGCCGTGGCCGGTCACCGTGGTGATCCACGCCAACCATGCCAATGAGTTCGATGACGCCGTCGACCGCGCGTTGGCTCGCGTCCGGGCCACCGGAGCCGTGCTGCTGAACCAGGCCGTGCTGCTGCGGGGCGTGAATGACTCCGTGGATGCCCTGGCGGCGCTGTCCGAGCGGGGCGTGGCGGCCGGCGTGCTGCCCTACTACCTGCACCAGCTCGACCGGGTGCAGGGAGCGGCGCACTTTGAAGTGCCGGACACCGAGGCGCTGGATCTGCATGCAGGCCTGTCCGCCCGGCTGTCCGGTTACCTGGTCCCCAAGCTGGTCCGGGAGGTGGCTGGGGACCCGGGCAAGCGCCCGATTCGGCCATCCGGGCCGGTTTCGCTATAGTTCGGGAACCTCCCCCGCTCGACGGCATCGTAAGTGCAGGCAAAAGCCGAGACCCTCATCCGCGTCCTTGTCGTCGACGACCGCCCGGAAGAAGCCGAAGCGCTCATCACGAGCCTCCGCAACGACGGGCTGCTGGTCCGGGCCACGCGTCCCACCACCGAAGAGGAACTGACGCAGCAACTCGGCCAGAACCCCTTCGACCTGGTCCTTGCGAGCATGGACGCGAAGGCGTTGCCGTTCGCGACGGTCGAACGCCTGGTCAGCCAGACCGGCAAGGACCTGCCCGTCATCCTGATCATCGACTCCACCGACGAAGCCTCGCTCTACGCGGCCATCGAGCAGGGTGCGGAAAACCTTGCCCTGCGCGGCAAGGCCGGCCATGTGCGCGAGATGGTGAACCGCGAGTTCCGTGACCTCTCCGGCCGCCGCGACCTGCGCCGGCTGGAAGCGCAGGTGCGCGAAACCGAGCGGCGCTGCGACGCGCTGATCGATTCCTCGCGCGACCCGATCGCCTATGTGCACGAAGGCATGCACATCCGCGCCAATGCCGCGTATCTGGAGATGTTCGGTTACGAAGGATTCGACGAGATCGAGGGCATGTCGATCCTCGACATGGTCTCCCCCGCCGACGCCGATGCGTTCAAGTCCCTGCTCAAGCGCCTGTCCAAGGGCGAAGCCCCGCCGGCGCGCCACGAGCTGCAGGCCCGCGATGCCGAGGGCAACGACTTCCCGGCGGTCATGGAATTCGCGAGCGCCAGCTACGAGGGCGAGCCCTGCCTCCAGATCATTTTCCGGCGCCAGGCCGCGGATCCCGCGCTGGCCGAGGAGCTTGAGGACCTGCGCCGCCGCGACGCGGCCACCGGCCTCCTCAACCGTCCCACGTTCCTGCATGCACTTGAAACCGCCGTTGCGTCCGCCGCGACTGCAGGCGCGACCCACGGCCTGCTGCTGGTGCAGCTGGACCACCATGCGCAGCTGCTGCAGCAGATCGGACTGGACGCCGCCGACAAGCTCGTGGCTGCATTGGGCGCACGCATCCGTCCCTTGCTGGGGGAAGGCGCCGAACTCGCGCGCTATGGCGAGAACGTGGTCGGCGTGCTGCTGCCCAATGGCAACCACACCGCCACGCAGACCCTGGGCGATGCAATCATCGCGGCGGTCGCAAGCGACATCCTGTCCGCCGACGACAAGTCGATCAACGCCACCGCGAGCGTCGGCAGCGTGCAGATCAACGAGCGCAATGCGCAGGTGGCCCGCGTCCTGGCCAAGGCCACGGAGCTGCTGGAATCCGCGGCAGCCATCGGCGGCAACAGGCATGACCTGTTCGATCCCAGCGCGGTCGATCGCGCGGAGCAGGACCGCATCGACGCATGGCTCCAGCGCATCCGCGATGCGATCACCAACGACGAACTGGTGCTGCATTACCAGCCGATCGCGAACCTGCAGGGCCTGCCGGAACCGCTGTACGAAACCTACGTGCGCATCGACAACGGCGGTGGCGACCTGGTGATGCCGGGCGTCTTCATGCCATTGGCGGAAGAACACGGATTGATGCGGGACATCGACCGCGCGGTCATCCACAAGGCGATCATTCAGTTGAAGTCCGGGCAGCCCGGCGTCCGCCTGATCACGCACGTCGGCCGCGCCTCGGTCGAGGATCCGGCTTTCGTCGCGGAGATCCAGGCGGCGATCCGCGAGTCCGGGCTCGAAGCCAACCGCTTCTACCTCCTGACCCACGAAGCCAATGCCTCATCGCAGCTCTCGCAGACCGCGGCGCTGCAACAGGCGCTGGCCGCCGTGGGCAGCGGCCTGATCATCGGCCGCTTCGGTGCGGGACTGAACTCGGTGCAGCTGATGAACCACGTCAAGCCGGCATTCGTGAAGCTCGATGGCAGCTTCATGACCGATTTCTCGAAGTCGCAGGAACAGCAGACGCGCGTGAAGGACCTGGCCGGCGAAGCGAAGAAACTCGGCATCCCGACCATCGCGTCGGAAGTGGCCGATCCCCAGGCCATGACGCTGCTCTTCATGAACGGCGTGGACTTCGTCCAGGGCGAGTTCCTCGCGGCGGCGGGGCCGGAGATGAACTTCGATTTCTGATCCGCGTTCGTGAGCAGCCCTGTCGGCCGATTCGCCCCCTCGCCCACCGGCCCGCTGCACGCGGGCTCGTTGCTTGCGGCGTTGGGCAGCTGGCTCTGGACGAAGCACGCGGGTGGGCAGTGGCTCGTGCGGATCGAAGACGTGGACCGCACGCGCGAAGTCCCGGGTGCCACCGCGATGCAGCTGGACACCCTCGCCCTGCTCGGCCTGGTTGCGGACGGCCCGGTGGTGCGCCAGTCGGCGCGGGCCCCGCTCTACGCCGATGCCCTCCAGCGTTTGCTGGCCCACGGCCATGCATTCGAGTGCCACTGCAGTCGTGCCGCACTCGACGCCACCGGCGGCATCCACCGCACCTGCGTTCCGGGCCTGCGCCGGCACGATCCGTCGATCCGCCTGCGCGTCCCCGACGGTTGCCTCGTGGCCTTCGATGACGCCGTGCATGGGCCGCAGCGGCAATGGGTGGATCGCGAGGTCGGCGACTTCGTGCTGCGCCGCACCGACGGCGACTGGGCCTATCAGCTGGCCGTCGTGGTGGATGACGCCGACCAAGGCATCACCGAAGTGGTGCGCGGCGCCGACCTGCTGGATTCCACCGCGCGACAGATCCTGTTGCAACGGCAGCTCGGCCTGCCCACCCCGCGGTACGCGCACCTTCCGCTGGTCGTGGACGCCGAAGGCCGCAAGCTCGGCAAATCCCAGGGTGCCCAACCGCTGGACGCCGGCAATGCCATCGCCACCCTTGCCGCAACGTGGCGCATGCTTGGCCAAAGTCCCTTTGCCGCGCCTGCAACACCCGCCGGCTGGCTCGCGGACGCGCGCAAGCGCTTCGATCCTTCGGCCGTCCCAAGAGCGCCGGTGCACTGGACAGCGTCCTGAACATGCGGAAGTCCCCTTCCGGGCCTAGAATCGATACGACATTCGCACCGAGGAGGGACCCATGGCATCTCGCGTCGCATTCGTGACCGGTGGCACCGGCGGCATCGGCACGGCCATCTGCAAGCGGCTGGCGCAGCAGGGCCACAAGGTCGCCACCAACTACCGCAACGAAGAGCGCGCCAAGGCCTGGCAGGCGGACATGAAGTCCCAGGGCTTCGACATCGCGCTCGTGCAGGGCGACGTGACCTCGGCCCAGGACGCCGAACGCATGATGCACGACGTCGAGAAATCGGTCGGCCCGATCGAGATCCTCGTCAACAACGCCGGCATCACGCGCGACAGCACGTTCCACCGCATGAGGTCGGACCAATGGACGGATGTCATCAACACCAACCTCAACTCGTGCTTCAACGTCACCCGTCCGGTGATCGAAGGCATGCGTGAGCGCAAGTGGGGCCGCGTCATCCAGATCAGCTCCATCAACGGCCTCAAGGGCCAGTACGGCCAGGCCAACTACGCGGCGGCGAAGGCCGGCATGCACGGGTTCACCATTTCCCTGGCGCGCGAGAACGCGAAGAACGGCATCACGGTGAACACCATCTCGCCCGGCTACATCGCCACCGACATGGTGATGGCCGTGCCGGAAGAGGTCCGCAACAAGATCGTGGCCGACATCCCCACGGGGCGACTGGGCACCCCGGACGAAATTGCCTACGGCGTCGCATTCCTGGCGGGCGAGGAAGCGGGCTGGATCACCGGGTCCAACCTCGACATCAACGGCGGCCACCACATGGGTTGGTGAACGCGGGGGCGGCGCTTGCGCGGGTTGCTGCGCTGCGCCATGCTGCGGGGAGACACAGGGGCCCCGCATGAACAAGCCGCGCATCATCAAGAAGTACCCGAACCGCCGTCTTTACGATACGGAGATCTCCAGCTACATCACCGTTGAAGACGTTCGCCAACTGATCCTGGATGGCGAAGAGTTCGAAGTACGCGATGCGAAGACCGGCGACGACCTCACCCGCCAGGTGCTGCTGCAGATCATCGCCGAGCATGAGCAGAACGGCGACCCCATGTTGACCACCCCCATGCTGAGCCAGATTATCCGGTTGTACGGGGATTCGATGCAGGGCTTCATGGGCAACTACCTTGAACGCTCCATGCAGCTGTTCATGGACCAGCAGGCGCAGTTCCGCCAGCAGTTCGGCGGCATGTTGGGCCAGACCCCGTGGGCGATGATGAACCAGATGGCCGAACGCAACCTTGAAATCTGGAAGGACATGCAGCAGCAGTTCCTGCGCAGCGCATCACCCAGCACGCAGAAGCAGCACGACGAAAAGCCGGATGCTGCAAGGGGCAAGGCGGGTCGTTGAAGCAGGCGGGCGGAGCACAACCCGCCCGCAACCGGGTTTCTTTTAACGCGCCATCGCGCCTTGCCTGCGCGTTGCATCCTCGTGCCGCGCATGCGCCGCGATCTGCTGGAACTGCTCGGTGTCCTGCTGCAGTTGTCGCGTGCTCAGCTCGACAGACTGACTTGCTGCCTGCGCCTTGTTCGCCACTTCCCGCTGTTGGGCAGGATCACGCAAATCGCCCTGGATCATGACCAGGTTCCGCTTGTTGACCGTCTCTACAACGTGATCGACACGGGTCAAGCCGGATGTACGCGCCTGCCATGTCATGTTCGCCAGCGCTTGTATGTATTCACGCTCGCCATCGAACCCCAAGGCCTTCGCACCACCCAACCGATCACATTCCGTCTTGATCTGACCATACATGGCATGGGCGGGATGTCCGGTTTCGTTGATCAGTGGGTGATGTTTTTCATGTCTGAGTGTGTCCAGCGACACCTGACCAGCAACTGATGCGGCAGGTCGCATGCCAGATTCCCGATGCGTCGAACTAACTTGGTGTCCGTCGGGTTTCGTGACCGCGTTCCAAGCCTCACGGGCGGACATGCCAGCTTGGATGTTGCTGGCATATGACTCCCGCATCTGTTCCAGCGCTGCTCCGGATTGTTCCAGCGTGATGCTCGCGCGATTGCCATGGCCATAATGGCTCCGACCAGCTTTCGCCGGGTCGCCGAAACTGGCCCACTCAAGCGCCAGTGCATGTTGGGCCTTGCGGAGAGACACACCATCCGCGCCAGCAATGTAGTCGTGGATTGCAGCCCGCTTTGTAGCGATCAAGTAATCCGAAAAAATTGCATCCTGCAATTCCGGCGTGAATGCCTGTTCGCG
>Ga0207982_1000009_pt1 | contig 19581 bp, 18 predicted proteins | sample SoimicmetaGmgHAB_FD_188335 | JGI IMG/M metagenome (GOLD analysis project Ga0207982, IMG submission 188335) | Soil and rhizosphere microbial communities from Laval, Canada - mgHAB (SPAdes) (version 2) | ecosystem: Environmental > Terrestrial > Deep subsurface > Rock core/Sediment | place: Laval... | reverse complement strand
TGCGCAACCGCACGGGTGTGTCCGGATTTCACCATGACCGCCTGAAGGCGGCAATGCTGCACTGCGTCAGCAAAAAGAAAAACGGCAGCACGAGGCTGCCGCTTTCCCTTCGAACCGCCGGGTCAGGCGGCCTTTTTCGCCGCCAGCTGGCGCAGCACGTATTGCAGGATGCCGCCGTTGCGGAAGTACTCCGCTTCCTTCGGCGTCAGCAGCAGCACCTTCGCCTCGAAGGTCTTCTTCGAGCCGTCGGCCTTCGTCGCGGTGACCGTCGCGATCTTGGACGCGCCATCCCGCAGGCCGGTGACATCGAACGTCTCCGTGCCGTCCAGGCCGAGCGTCAACGCGGTCTCGCCGTCCTTGAACTGCAGCGGCAGCACGCCCATGCCGACGAGGTTCGAGCGGTGGATGCGCTCGAAGCTCTCGGCGATCACGGCCTTCACGCCAAGCAGGTTGGTGCCCTTCGCGGCCCAGTCGCGGGACGAGCCCGTGCCGTACTCCTTGCCCGCCAGCACGACCAGCGGCACGCCGTCGGCCTTGTACTTCATCGCCGCGTCGTAGATCGCCAGCTTCTCGCCCTCGCCGCCGGACTTCGGGAAGTACAGCGTGTTGCCGCCTTCCTCACCGCCGAACATCAGGTTCTTGATGCGGATGTTGGCGAACGTGCCGCGCACCATCACGTCGTCGTTGCCGCGCCGCGAACCGTAGCTGTTGAAGTCGGTCGGCTGCACGCCGCGCTCCTGCAGGAAGCGGCCCGCGGGTGAATCCTTCTTGATGTTGCCGGCGGGGGAGATGTGGTCGGTGGTGATGGAATCGCCGAACAGGCCCAGCACGCGCGCACCGTGGATGTCGTCGATCGAACCGACCTGCATCGTCATGCCGTCGAAGTAGGGTGGGTTCTTGATGTAGGTCGACGCACCGTCCCACGCGAACGCCTGGCCTTCAGGCGACGCGATCCGGTTCCAGCGGGTGTCGCCCTTGAACACGTCGGCGTAGTTCTTCGCGAACAGCTCCGGGCCCACGGTCGCGGCGATGGTGTCGCCGATTTCCTTGTTGCTCGGCCAGATGTCGCGCAGGTACACGTCCTGGCCATCGCTGCCCTTGCCGAGCGGTTCCTTCGTGAGGTCGATGTTCACCGTGCCCGCGATGGCGTAGGCCACCACCAGCGGCGGCGAGGCGAGGTAGTTCGCCTTCACCTCGGGATGCACGCGGCCCTCGAAGTTGCGGTTGCCCGACAGCACCGAGGCGACCACCAGTTCGTTTTCCGCGATGCCCTTCGACACCTCATCCGGCAACGGGCCCGAATTGCCGATGCAGGTGGTGCAGCCGTAGCCGACCACGTAGAAGCCCAGCGTTTCCAGGTCGTCCAGCACGCCCGCCTTCTTGAGGTAGTCGGTGACCACCAGCGAACCCGGGCCGAGCGAGGTCTTGACCCACGGCGCGGCTTTCAGCCCCTTCGCCGCGGCGTTTCGCGCCAGCAGGCCGGCGCCCAGCATCACCGCCGGGTTGGAGGTGTTGGTGCACGAGGTGATCGCGGCGATGACCACGGCGCCGTCGGTCAGTTCGGCATCCTGGTCCTTGATGCGGATCTTCGAAACCGGCTTGGCGGCCAGGTGCTCGGCCTGCGGCTGCGCACCGCCTTCCTCGCGGAAGTCGGCGATCGCGCCGTTGGTCGGCTTGCCCTTGCGGGTCGCCGTAAGCACCTTCAGCGCGTCGTCGAAATTGGCATGCACGTCCTGCAGCAGCACGCGGTCCTGTGGACGCTTCGGACCGGCCAGCGACGGCTGCACGCCGCCCATGTCCAGTTCGAGCGTGGTGGAGTAGGTGGCATGCGGGGAGTTGGCGTCATGCCACAGGCCCTGTGCCTTGGCGTAGGCCTCGACAAGCGCGATCTGATCATCGCTGCGGCCGGACAGGCGCAGATAGTTGAGTGATTCCGCGTCGATCGGGAAGATGCCGCAGGTGGCGCCGTATTCCGGCGCCATGTTGGCGATCGTCGCGCGGTCGGCGAGCGGCAGGTGCTGCAGGCCGTCGCCGAAGAACTCCACGAACTTGCCGACCACGCCGAGCTTGCGCAGCATCTGCGTCACGGTCAGCACGAGGTCCGTGGCGGTGGCGCCTTCGGGCAGCTTGCCGCTGAGCTTGAAGCCCACCACCTGCGGGATCAGCATCGACGACGGCTGGCCCAGCATCGCGGCTTCGGCCTCGATGCCGCCCACGCCCCAACCCAGCACGCCGATGCCGTTGATCATCGTGGTGTGGGAGTCGGTACCGAACACCGTGTCCGGGAACGCCTGCAGTTCGCCGTTCACTTCGCGATGGAAGACCACGCGTGCGAGGTTCTCCAGGTTGACCTGGTGCACGATGCCGGTGTTCGGCGGCACCACGCGGAAGTTCTGCAGCGCTTTCTGACCCCAGCGCAGGAAGCTGTAGCGTTCCATGTTGCGCTCGAATTCAATGTCGCCATTGAGCTCCAATGCGTCCGGGCGGCCAAACACATCCACCTGGACGGAATGGTCGATCACCAGCTCGGACGCAATCAGCGGATTGATCTGGTCGGCCTTGCCGCCCAGCTTCACGACGGCGTCGCGCATCGCCGCCAGGTCGACCACGCAGGGCACGCCGGTGAAATCCTGGAGGATGACGCGTGCCGGCATGAAGGCGATCTCGGTGTCGGGCTCGGCCTTGGCATCCCACTTGGCCACGGCCTCGATGTGTTCCTTGCCGACGGTCTGGCCGCCGTCCTCGTGGCGCAGCAGGTTTTCCAGCAGGATCTTCATCGAGTAGGGGAGGTGCGCGATGTCGAACTTCTCACCCAGCTTCGGCAGGCTGAAATAGGTGTACGACGTGCCATTGACGTCGAGCTTGGCGCGTGTCGCGAATGAATCGCTCATGGAGGGGCTCCTGGGAAGCTGGCGGGACGGGTTAACCCGAGAAGTATGCCTGATTGAGTATGCAAAGGAAAGTATGTATGCTCCGTCCATACCTGCCGCCGGAGCGGAGTCGTCCCATGGAAGCCATCGTTGCCGAACGCGGCCAGATCACCCTGCCGAAGCAGGTGCGGGATGCGCTGGGCCTGACCAAGGGCACCGTGCTGAAGGTTGAGCTGGAGGGAGGCCATATCATCCTCCGCAAACATGTCGATGATGCGATTTCGCGTGTTCGCGGGCGGTTCAAGCTGGACGGCTTCAAGGATACCGATGCCGCCATGCAGGCGGTTCGCGGCCGCGATCCGGACGACCAGGGCACCTGACGGGTGTTTGCCATCGACTCCCCGGTCCTGGTGGACCTGCTCACCGACGGCCCCAATGCCGATGCCGCCGAAGCCTGCCTCCGCCAGTGCCTGATGGCGGGCCCGGTGGTGGTGTGCGACGTGGCGCTGGCCGAGGTCTGCAGTGCGCTGCGCGACGGCGCCGAGGCCCTGGCCGTGCTGGAGGACATGGGCATCCGCGTCCTGCCGCTGGAGGCGAAGTCCGCGCTGCGTGCGGGCGAGATGCAGCGGCGCTACCGCCAGCGCGGTGGTTCGCAGCGCCGTGCCGTTCCCGATTTCCTGATCGGTGCGCACGCGCTGATGCAATGCGATGGGTTGATCACGCGTGACACCGCGCTGTACCGCGACTACTTCAAGGGCTTGAAGCTCGTCGTCCCCGCGGCCTGAGGGGTTCAGCGCAGCAACGCGTCCAACTCGTCCAGCATCGCCCGCTTGCGCAGCAGCACGTCCCATGCGCTGCCACCCAGTTGCCTCCACAACACCGCCGAACGCAGCGCCGCCAGCAGCATCGCGCGGATTTCCGCGACCACCTGCGGCTGCCCGAGGTAATGCGGATTGCCCTGGACCATCACCTTCGGCTTCAGCGGGCTGATGTTCGTGGCGTAGATCGCGGCCAGGCCCGACAACACGTCCGGCGCGGTATTGCCTTGGGCGATGGCAGCGGGGGTGAGTGCATGGATGCCATCGCGCACGGCCTTCGTCGCGTCATCGTTGTTACGGAAGCTGCGTTCCAGTGCAAGCACCGCCATCGCGAGCTTCGGAAACTGGGGGTCGGTATTGCCGTCGCGGAACTGCTCGCGCAACCGCCGGAATCCTGGCTGCAACTGGTCGAGCGACCCGTACACGGCATCGATCGAGTCCGCGTCGATGCGGAACACGCTGCCAAGGACGGCGTCCATGGCGCGGTTGTCGCCCTGGCCGGTGTCGGCGGTGCGGCGCACCACCTGCAACGCCTGGGCCAGGCCGGCGAGGGCGATCACGCGGGAACGTAGGGGGGCGGGGTTCATGCGGGAAAGGGCGGCTCGAGGGGGGCGTCGGTGGCGATGATCGGTGCACCGCCGAGGCAGGCATCGCCATCGTAGAGGACAAGCGATTGCCCGGGAGTGACCGCGCGTTGCGAGGTGTCGAACCGCACGTGCACCGAGCCATCCCCGCGCACCGTCACCAGGCACGGCTGTACGGCCTGGCGATAGCGCGTCTGCGCGGTGCACCGGAATTCCAAGGCCGGCGCCGCGCCATCGATCCAGTGCATGGGGCCGGCCAGCAGGCGATGCGATTGCAGCCAGGGATTGTCATGGCCCTGTTCGACAACCAGCACGTTCGTACGCACGTCCTTGCCGACCACGTACCACGGCGCAGGCTCGCGCCCGCGCACGCCTCCGAGCTGCAATCCGCCGCGCTGGCCGAGCGTGTGGAAGTACACGCCTTCGTGCTGGCCAAGCACGCGCCCCTGCGGATCGCGGATCTCGCCGGGCGTCATCGGCAGGTAATGCGAGAGGAAATCGCGGAAGTCCCTCGCGCCGATGAAGCAGATACCGGTGGAATCCTTCTTGGCCGCCGTCTGCAGGCCAGCCTCGGCCGCGATGCGCCGCACCTCCGGCTTCGGCAGCTCCCCCAGCGGGAAGCGCGTCGACGCGAGCTGGACCTGGCCAAGCTGGTGCAGGAAGTAGCTCTGGTCCTTGTTGGTGTCCACCGCGCGCAGCAGGCGATGGTGGCCATCCCTCGACTCGATGCGGGCGTAATGGCCGGTGGCGATTGCTTCCGCGCCAAGGTCGTGCGCGGCCTCCAGGAAGTGCTTGAACTTGACCTCGCGATTGCACAGCACGTCCGGGTTGGGCGTGCGGCCGGCTGCGTATTCGTCGAGGAAATGACGGAAAACATCCGCCTGGTACGCCGCGGAGAAGTCGCGGAAATGGATCGGGATGGCCAGCCGTCCGGCCACGGCCACGGCGTCGCGGCGATCATCCGCCGCGCGGCACTCGCCCGGCATGTCGTCGCTCCAATTCTGCATGAACAGTCCGGCCACCGAATCCGGGCCCAGCGTGTCCCGCAGCAACAACGCGGCGACGGACGAATCCACGCCGCCGGACAGGCCGACGATGACGCACGGCGTGCTCACGCCAGGTGGGAGACCGCGTCGAGCGGGTAGCGGCGACCGGCGAGCATGTCCTCGACCACCTGCCAGACCAGCGGGCTGCGGTGGCGTGCCTGCTCGGCACGCAGGGCATCCGGGGCCAGCCACAACGCGCGAAGGATCCCGTCGTCCAGCGGCCGCAGTGGATCGAACGACACCGGCTCCGCAAGGAAGGCGAAGCGCAGGAAATGACGCCCATCGCCGCCGCCGGGTTGGCCGCCGTTCGGCGCCCGCCACTGGTAGGCGCCCAGGAAACCGGTCAGGCGGACTTCCCAGCCGGTTTCCTCGCGGGTCTCGCGCAGCGCGGCATCGTGCAGGGACTCGTCGGGTTCGAGGTGGCCCGCAGGTTGGTTGAGCACGGCGCGGCCGCCGGCCATCTCCTCGACCATCAGCAGCTGGCCGTCGCGCACCACCACGGTGGCCACGGTCACGTCGGGTTGCCAGAACCGGCCTTCGCGATAGGTCACGCCATGCATCCTGATCGGGTCCGCCATTGTGCGTGGCCTTGTGCCGGCGCGTCCATGTCCACATCTATAATTCCCATATGGCAGGCAATCAGCGTGAAACCGGGCGGGAACTTGGCACCGTGGCGGAAGCCGCGCGGCCGGAGGTTGCGCCGCCGCCGCTGTGGTCGGTGCTCATGCTCAACGACGACTTCACCCCGATGGAGTTCGTGGTCGAGGTCCTGACCCGCTTCTTCGCCATGGACATGGAGAAGGCGACGCAGGTGATGCTGCATGTCCATACCCGCGGCCAGGCCGTCTGCGGCGTGTTCTCGCGCGACGTGGCGGAGTCCAAGGCGACACAGGTGAATGAATACGCACGGGTGAACCAGCATCCCTTGTTGTGCAGGGTGGAAAAGGCGTAGCGTCAACCCCATAACGGCAGAAGTATCGTTAAAGGGGAGTGCCCCATGTTTTCGAAGGACCTCGAAAGGACCATCGGCCAGTGCTACAAGCACGCCCGCGAGCAGCGCCACGAGTTCATGACCGTGGAGCACCTGCTGCTTGCGCTGACCGAAAATCCGTCCGCGCTGGAAGTGCTCAAGGCCTGCCACGCCGACCTGCCGCGCCTGCGGCAAGGCCTGGAGGACGCGATCGACGCCGCCGTGGCCGTGCTGCCCGAGGACAGCGAAGGCCGTGACACCCAGCCCACGCTGGGGTTCCAGCGCGTCTTGCAACGCGCGGTCTACCACGTGCAGTCCTCCGGCCGCAGCGAAGTCACCGGCGCCAACGTGCTGGTGGCGATCTTCGGCGAGAAGGACTCGCACGCCGTGTACCTGCTGAACCAGCAGGACGTGACCCGCCTGGATGTCGTCAATTTCCTGTCGCACGGGATGGCCAAGGGCAGTGAATCCAGTGGGGCGAGCGACCCGCCCGAAGGGCAGGAATCGGCTTCGGGCGACGGCGAAAGCGGCAAGGATCCGCTGGCCGAGTTCACGACGAACCTCAACAGCGCCGCGAAGGAAGGCCGGATCGACCCGCTGGTCGGTCGCGCGGAGGAGATCGAGCGCACCATCCAGGTGCTGTGCCGCCGCCGAAAGAACAATCCGCTGTACGTGGGGGAAGCCGGCGTGGGCAAGACCGCGATCGCGGAGGGCCTGGCGAAGCGCATCGTCGAGGGCGACGTTCCGGAGGTGCTGAAGGAGGCGGTGATCTATTCACTCGACCTTGGCAGCCTGGTGGCAGGTACCAAGTACCGTGGCGATTTCGAGAAACGCCTGAAGGGCGTGCTGGCCTCGCTGAAGAAGGTCCCGCACGCGGTGCTTTTCATCGACGAGATCCACACCATCATCGGTGCGGGATCGGCCTCCGGCGGCACCATGGACGCCAGCAACCTGATCAAGCCGGCGCTGTCGTCGGGCGAGCTGCGCTGCATCGGTTCGACCACGTTCCAGGAATACCGCGGCGTGTTCGAGAAGGACCGCGCGCTGGCCCGCCGCTTCCAGAAAATCGACATCGTCGAACCCACCGTGGGCGAGACGGTGGAGATCCTGCGCGGGCTCAAGCCCAAGTACGAATCGCACCACGGCGTGTCCTATGCCGATGACGCGATCCAGGCCGCGGTCGACCTCTCGGTCAAGCACATCAACGACCGCCTGCTGCCGGACAAGGCGATCGACGTCATCGACGAGGCCGGTGCCCGCCAGCGCGTGCTGGACGAAGGCCATCGCAAGCAGGTGATCGACGTCGAGGAGATCGAGACGATCGTGGCCAAGATGGCGCGCATCCCCGCCAAGCAGGTCACGACCAGCGACAAGGACGTGCTGCAGCACCTGGAGCGCAACCTGAAGATGGTGATCTTCGGGCAGGATCCGGCCATCGAGACGCTCGCGTCCGCGATCAAGCTGGCCCGCTCCGGGCTGGGCGATCCGGACAAGCCGATCGGCAACTTCCTGTTCGCGGGCCCCACCGGCGTCGGCAAGACCGAGGTGACCAAGCAGCTGGCCATGCAGCTCGGCATCGAACTGGTGCGCTTCGACATGTCCGAGTACATGGAGCCGCATTCGGTGAGCCGCCTGATCGGTGCGCCCCCGGGCTACGTGGGCTTCGACCAGGGTGGCCTGCTGACCGAGAAGATCGTCAAGACGCCGCACTGCGTGCTGCTGCTGGACGAGATCGAGAAGGCGCATCCGGACATCTTCAACATCCTGTTGCAGGTGATGGATCGCGGGGTGCTGACCGATACCAACGGACGCGAAGCCAACTTCCGCAACGTGGTGCTGGTGATGACCACCAATGCGGGTGCGGCGCAGGCGGCACGGCGCAGCATCGGGTTCACCACGCAGGACCACAGCACGGACGCGATGGAGGTGATCCGCCGCGGCTTCAGCCCGGAGTTCCGCAACCGGCTGGATGCGATCGTGCAATTCCAGGCCCTGGGCTTGGAGCACATCCTGCGCGTGGTGGACAAGTTCCTGATCGAGCTGGAAACCCAGTTGCAGGAGAAACACGTGGCGATCACCGCCACGCCGGCGGCACGCGAATGGCTGGCGAAGGAGGGCTTCGATCCGCTGATGGGTGCACGCCCGATGGCGCGCCTGATCCAGGACAAGATCAAGCGCCCCTTGGCCGACGAGCTGCTGTTCGGCAAGCTGGTGGACGGCGGACACGTCACGCTGGATGCGGATGGCGAAGGCCTGAAGCTCAATGTCGATGCGGCCATGCCGCAGGCGAAGGAGCCGATGCCGGTCACCTGACCGGCATCCTTCCGGAAACGAAAAAGCGGCCTTCGGGCCGCTTTTTTTAATGGTGCTTCCGTCGCGTATCAGCGGTTGCGGAAGGTGATGCGTCCCTTGGTGAGGTCGTAAGGGGTCATCTCCACCTTCACCTTGTCGCCAGTGATGATGCGGATGTAGTTCTTGCGCATGCGGCCGGAGATATGGGCAATGATCTCGTGGCCGTTCTCCAGCTTCACGCGGAACATGGTGTTCGGCAGTGTTTCGGAAATGGTGCCTTCGAACTCGATGACGTCGTCTTTCGCCATGGGGACCTGTCTGGGGTGGTGGCAGAGGATCCGCCACGCAACCCAAGGATTATCGCACGCGCAACGGCATCCGCGCAAAAACCGGCCAACCGGGCTTCAGGCGAGGGTGGAGGCTGCCATGGCTCCCGCCTGGTCCGTCCACGCGCCTCGTGGTGCATCCGTGGCGACCAGCGCCTCGATCCGGCGCAGGAAGTCGGCGCGCGGCAGCATGCGCGCACCCAGCGTCGCTAGGTGCGGATTGGCCACCTGCGCATCGATCAGTGGCCAGCCCCAGCCCTGCAGCATCCTGGCCAAGGCGGCCAGCGCTACCTTGGAGCCGCCGGATTGCAGCGAGACCATGCTTTCCCCGAAGAACATCCGACCGATCGCCACGCCATAGATGCCACCCGCCAGGCGATCACCATCGAACACCTCCACCGAATGGGCGTGTCCCAGCCGGTGCAGCTCGAGATAGGCATCCTGCATCTCACTGCTGATCCAGGTGCCGTCCTGCCCGGGACGCGGCATCTGCGCACAGGCCGCGATGACCCCGGCGAAGGCGGTATCAGCGCGCACCATCCAGTCCGAATGGCGCAACCCACGCCGGAAGCGCGATGACAGGTGCACGGCACCAGTGTTGAACACCGTGCGTGGATCCGGCGACCACCACAGGATCGGTTGGCCCTCCGAGTACCAGGGGAAGATGCCGTGCCGGTAGGCGTTGAGCAGGCGCGTGGGGGAGAGGTCGCCCCCGGCGCAGAGCAGGCCGTCGGGTTCGCGCAGGGCATGGCCTGCGGGGGGGAAGGGCGCACCTGGATCGTCCGCGAGCCAGGGGATGGGCAGGGCCGTCATGGCGCGCGGAATGGGCTGCGACCGGTCAGGTGCGTCGCGTAGCCGCGGGTCGCGTCGCGTTCCTTGACGCACCACTCGCGCAGGGCAGCGCGGAAGCGTGGGTCGGCGATCCAGTGGCGGCTGCGCACCGTCTCCGGCAGGAATCCGCGGGCCAGCTTGTGCTCGCCCTGGGCGCCAGGCTCGAACCGGGCCAGGCCTTCGCGCAGGCAGTAATCAATGCCTTGGTAGTAGCAGGTCTCGAAATGCAGTCCGGGCAACTGCACATCACTGCCCCAGTAGCGGCCGTACAGGGTGTCGGGGCCGCGCAGGCACAGCGCCCCGGAAACAGGCGTACCGTCTAAGTAACCTATTATTATCAATATTTTACGCGGCATTATTCGAGCTATTTCTCGAATGAATTCCAGCGTCAATGCAGGCGAATTGCCGTAATCCGCGAAGGTCTGCAGATAGAAATGATGCATCGCTGCAAGATCGGCTTCGCTGGCCTCGTCGCCATGCAATTGGCGGAAGGTCACCCCGGCACGCGCAACCTTGGCCCGCTCCTGGCGGATGTTCTTGCGGTGGCGATGGTCCATCGCCCCCAGGAAGGCGTCGAAATCCGCCCAGCCGCGGTGGTGCCAGTGGTACTGCACGTCCTCGCGCCGCAGCCAGTCGTCGTCGAAGGCGGCATCGTCATCCGGGGTGAGGAAGTTCGCATGCACCGACGACAGGCCCTGCGCGCGGGTGAGTTGCTCCATCGCGCCCACCAGGGCCTTTCGCCCCTCTGCATCGCGGGCCAGCAGGCGTGGCCCGGTCACCGGCGTGTAGGGGATCGCGCACAACCATTTGGGGTAATAGTCCAGGCCGTGCTGCGCGTAGGCGTGCGCCCACGCGTGGTCGAACACGAATTCGCCATGCGAATTCGACTTGAGGTACATCGGTGCCGCAGCGATGAGCGTGTCGCCATCCCGCAGCGCGAGATGATGCGGAGCCCAGCCCCAGTCCGGTCGCAGGCAGCCAGTGCGCTCCAGCGCGGACAGGAAGGCATGGCTGACGAACGGATTGCGGCCATCGTGCAGCGCATCCCATTCACCGGCCGGGATCGCGTCCAGCGAATCGAGGATGCGGGCGCGCGTGGCCGTCACCTTCAGGCTGTCGCGGGTGCACGCAGGTCGGCGGTCACGTCACCACTGGCGGTGACCCAGGCGTCGTGCGGCGGATCGCGGAACGTTTCGGCCAAGCCCTCCGTGTACCAGGCCTGCATCGATGGGAGCACGCGCAGGCGGGCGGCGTAGTCTAGGCACGCCTGGTCGAGTTGGAGGCCGTAGGTCTGGATGCGGAACGCGACCGGCGCGTAGAACGCATCCACCCCTGTGAAGCGGTCTCCGGCGAGGAACGGGCCGCCGAACCGCGACAGTCCTTCGTTCCACAGCGATTGCAGGCGGGCGAGATCGGCCTGCAGCTCCGGCGTGACGGCGCGCAGCGTGATGCGGTGGCCGCAGCTCATCGAGCAGGCCCCGCGCAGTGCGGAGAACCCGGAATGCATTTCAGCGGTGGCGGAGCGTGCCCATGCACGCGCCAGCCGATTCTCTGGCCAGACCGTCGGGTGTGTTTCCGCCAGGTATTCCGCGATGGCGAGCGAGTCCCAGACCGTCGCATCGCCATCCTGGAGCAGGGGCACGCAACGGCTGGGCGAGAAGCCGAAGTCGTCGATGCCGAAACGGTGCAGGCGTTCCTCGAACGGGATCCGGAGCTCCTTCATCAACACCCAGGGGCGCAGCGACCAGGACGAGTAGTTCTTGTTGCCGATGTGCAGGACGGTCATGTGGCCTCACTGGAACCAGGAAAGTTGGAAGAGTGCGTGCAAGGCCACCCCGGCGATGCCGCCGATGATGGTGCCGTTGAGACGGATGTACTGGAGATCGCGGCCGACGCTCTGCTCGATCTGCTGCACGAGGAACGCCGTATCCCAGCCCTCGACCGTCTGGCGGATGTACCGCGGCGCCACCTCCCGCAGTTGCCCCGCCAGGTGCTCGGCGGCGATCTGCAGCTGTTCGTTGGCGGTGGCCTGCCAGGTCGGGTCATCGCGCAGGCGGGCGCCAAGCCGCGCGGCATAGCTGCGGAACTGCTGCATGGTCGTTGAATCATCGCGTGCAAGGTCCGCATGCAGCCAGTCGCGCAGGCGCTGCCACAACCCGCGGACGTATTCCTGCACGTCCGGACTGTCGAGCAGCCGCTGCTTGAACTCCGCCACGCGGGATTGCATTTCCGGGTCGGTGGCCAAGGCCTCGACCAGGCGCGTGGCCTCGGTGCTGTACCGTTCACGCAAGGGATGCGCGGGGTCGTCCAGCACTTCGCGGACCTCATCGATCAGGGCATTGGCGAGGCGGGTGGCGATCGCATCGCCGAGGTCCTCCGTGTAGTTGAGCTTGTCGGTCAGCCAGACCAGCTTCGGGTATTCGCGGCGGGCCATCGACACCACTTTTCCGGTGATGAAGTCGCGCACGCTGGGCTGGTCGATCCATGACGCCACCTGCGCCAGTCCCGCGTTGAGCACGCGCTGGTGGTGCTGTCCGCGGGTCAGTGCCTGAACCAGCTGGACCGCGGTGGCGGCTGCATTCCAGCCGAGTAACTGGCGTCGCACGATGTCCAGCAACTCGCGTTCGAACGCGGGGGAATCCAGCGCGGCCAGCGATCGCGACACCCACGCCTGGATCTGCCGCGCGAGATGGTCGAGGCGCTCCGGTGCAGACAGGAAGTCACCGAGGCGCCGTGCCGGGTTCCACGCCTCAAGGCGGCCAAGCAGGTGGTCGCGGTCGAGGAAGTTCTCCACCACGAAACGCGCGAGCGCATCGGCGATGCGCACCTTGTTGCGCGGGATGATCGCGGTATGCGGGATCGGCAGCCCGAGGGGGTGCCGGAACAGCGCGACCACTGCGAACCAGTCGGCCAGCGCGCCGACGGTGGCCGCTTCCGCTGCGGCGCCCACCCATGCCCACGGGCCCAGCCGATGATGCAGGTGGGCCAGTACCAGCAGGACCAGCGCGGCGACAAGGAATCCCAGTGCCAGCGCTTTCATGCGGCGCAGGCGATGGGCACGCGGATCGTCGGACGGCGGCGAAGCGGTCATTCCGCGAATGATCGCATTGCCCCTGCGCGGGCCGCGTGTACCGGCGGTCAACCGTGCTGCGCGTCCAGCCAGCGCTCGGCGTCCAGCGCGGCCATGCAGCCGAACCCGGCCGAGGTGATGGCCTGGCGGTAATGCTGGTCGGCCACGTCACCCGCGGCGAAGACACCCGGGACCGTGGTCGTGGTGGCGCCGCCGGCCAGCCCGGACTGGATCGTCAGGTAGCCGTTGTTCATGCCGAGCTGGCCTTCGAACAACTGCGTGTTCGGGTGGTGGCCGATCGCGACGAAGAAGCCGTGCACGGCGAGGTCCTGCGTCGAGCCGTCGAGCACCGACTTCACCCGCAGGCCGGTCACGCCCATGTCGTCGCCCAGCACCTCGTCCACGGTGTGGTGCCAGACCGGCACGATCTTGCCGGCCTCGATCTTCTGGAACAGCTTGTCCTGCATGATCTTCTCGGCGCGCAGGGAATCGCGGCGGTGCACGAGGTAGACCTTGCTGGCGATGTTGGAGAGGTAGAGCGCTTCCTCGACGGCGGTGTTGCCGCCGCCAACCACCGCTACATCCTTGTCCTTGTAGAAGAACCCGTCGCAGGTCGCGCAGGCGGACACGCCGCGGCCCTTGTACGCGTCCTCGGAGGGCAGGCCAAGGTATTTCGCGGTGGCACCGGTCGCGATGATCAGAGCATCCGCGGTGTAGTCGCCGTTGCTGCCCTGCAGGCGGAACGGCCGCTTCGACAGGTCCGCGGTGTGGATCTCGTCGATGATGACCTCGGTGTCGAACCGCTCGGCGTGGGCCTGCATGCGCTCCATCAGCGCCGGACCCATCAGGCCATGCGCGTCGCCCGGCCAGTTGTCCACTTCCGTGGTCGTCATCAGCTGGCCGCCCATCTGCATTCCCGTCACCACCACCGGCTTGAGGTTGGCGCGTGCGGCATACACGGCGGCCGTCCAGCCGGCCGGGCCGGAGCCGAGGATCAGGAGTGGGCAGTGCTTCGCTGGGTTCATGGACATGGCGTGGTCGCTATACTCGTTGGATTCGGAATCGCTTGGCAGCCAGTTTAACGGTGCCGGCGGATCCTCCCAGACATGTGGTTCGCGACGCCCGTTCGCAAGCCGCCCACAGGACTCGCGGAGACCCTCCCCATGCGTATCGGTGTACCCAAGGAAACCAAGACCCTCGAAGGGCGCGTCGCGCTCGTCCCCGCCGCTGCAGGCGACCTGGTCAAGCGCGGCCACGAGGTCTGGATCGAGAAGGATGCCGGCGTGAAGTCGGGCTTCAAGGACGAGCAGTACACGAAGCTCGGCGTGAAGATCGCCCCCGACGCGGCCAGCCTGTACGAGAAGGGCGAGCTGATCGTGAAGGTGAAGGAGCCGATCGCCGGCGACCTCGCGCTGCTGCGCAAGGACCACCTGCTGTTCTGCTACCTGCACCTGGCCGCGGAACCCGCGCTGACGAAGCAGCTGCTCGACATCGGCCTGACCGGCGTGGCGTTCGAGACGGTGGAACTGCCGAACGGCGACCTGCCGCTGCTGGCGCCGATGTCGGTGATCGCCGGCAAGATCGGCGTGCAGGTGGGTACGCACCTGCTGCACCAGCCCGAGGGCGGCAAGGGCAAGCTGCTCGGCGGCCTGCCGTCGACCGAGCGCGGCAACGTGGTGGTCTTCGGCGCGGGCCAGGCGGGCAGCGCCTCGGCGGCGCTGGCCGCAGCCGGTGGCGCCAACGTCACGGTGTTCGAGATGCGCCAGGACCGCATGGAGGAAGCGATGCGCCTCGGCAACAACGTCACCGTGCTGTACCCCTATCACGATGTGGTGGCCAAGGCCGTCGCCAATGCCGACCTCGTCATCGGTGCCGTGCTGATCACCGGCGCCAAGGCGCCGCACGTGCTGACGCGCGAGATGCTCAAGGACATGGAGGATGGCTCCGTGGTCGTCGACATCGCCATCGACCAGGGAGGGTGCTTCGAGACCTCGCGTCCGACCACCTGGAAGGAGCCGACCTACGTGGAAGAGGGCGTGACCCACTTCTGTGTGACCAACATGCCGGGCGCCGTTCCGCAGACCTCCTCGCAGGCGATCTGCGCGGCCATCCTGCCGTGGGTCAACAAGCTGGCCTCGGGCAACTGGCGCGACAACGCGGCCCTGGTCAAGGGGATCAATGTCGAGGGCGGCAAGATCGTCCACCCGGCCTTGCAGGGCATGAAGATCTGATTCAATATCAGCTGATTAGAGCAGACTTCTAAGGTCAAATATCTCGGTGGCGACCCGCAACCCGGCCTCCCGCAGCCGCACGGTCCGAACGGACCGCGAGCGTGTCGCCGTCGCGCCCAATCCGCGGCGGCAGCGCCTGATGCGCGACATCGCCCTGATCGCCATCACGCCGGTCCTGCTGTACCTGCTGGTGAGCCTGTTCACCTATGCGCCGGCGGATCCGGGCTGGTCGCATTCGGGCAGCGTCACCGGGGCGCTGCACAACGCCGGCGGCCGCATCGGGGCGTGGATTGCCGATGTGCTGATCTACCTCTTCGGCTACGTGGCCTGGATCGTGCCGGTCCTCCTGGGCGCGGTGGCGTGGATCGCGCTGTTCCGCATGGACACCGATGGCGATGGCGATGCCGACCTCGGCCCTGCGTTGCGGCTGATGGGGATCTTCGCCTTCCTGATCTCCTCGGTGGGGCTGCTGCAGATCCGCATCGGCAACGTGCAGGATTTTTCCGCCGGCGCGGGCGGCATCCTCGGCCAGCTGGTTGGTCGCTCGCTCGGACGCGGCGTGGGGCTGATCGGCAGCATGCTGTTCCTGCTCGCACTGCTGCTCGTGTCGGTGACCCTTGCCACCGGACTGTCGTGGTTCTCGGTGATGGATCGCATCGGCGATTGGGTCATGAAGGTGCCAGACCTCTTCCGTCGCGGGCAGAAACAGGCCAGCGAGTGGCAGGAAGCCCGGCAGATGCGCGAGGAGCGCCAGGAATCGCGCAAGGTCGGCACCGAGCTGCGTGCCAAGCGCGAGAAGGTGAAGATCGAGCCGCCGGCCGCGCCTGTCGTGGAAAAGAGCGACCGCGCAAAGCGCGACCAGCAGATCCCGTTGTTCATGGGGGGTGATCCCGGCGCGGTTCCACCACTGGCATTGCTCGATGATCCCAAGCCCCAGCCGAAGGGCTACGACGAGAAGACGCTGGAAACGTTGTCCCGGCAGATCGAATACAAGCTCAAGGATTTCCGCATCGATGCCCACGTGGTCGGCGCATACCCGGGGCCGGTGATCACCCGGTTCGAGATCGAGCCCGCGCCAGGCGTCAAGGTCAGTTCGATCAGTTCGCTGGACAAGGACATCGCCCGCGGCCTGTCGGTGAAGTCGGTGCGCGTGGTGGACGTGATCCCCGGCAAGTCGGTGGTGGGGCTGGAGATCCCGAACACCAGCCGCGAGATGATCTATCTCTCGGAGCTGCTGCGCTCGAAGGAATACGACAAGTCGCCCAGCCCGCTCACGCTGGCGCTCGGCAAGGACATCGCCGGGCACCCCACGGTGGCGGACCTGGCGCGCATGCCACACCTGCTGGTGGCGGGTACCACCGGTTCCGGCAAGTCGGTGGCGGTCAACGCGATGGTGCTGTCGTTGCTGTTCAAGGCCAGCCCACGCGACGTGCGCATGCTGATGATCGACCCGAAGATGCTGGAACTCAGCGTCTACCAGGGCATCCCGCACCTGCTGGCCCCGGTCGTGACCGACATGAAGGAGGCCGCGAACGGCCTGCGCTGGTGCGTGGCGGAGATGGAGCGCCGCTACAAACTGATGAGCGCGGTGGGCGTGCGCAACCTGGCCGGCTTCAACAAGAAGATCAAGGACGCCGCCGACGCCGGAAAACCCATCCTTGATCCGCTGTTCCGGCCGTCGGGTGCGCCGGACGAGGCGCCGCAGCCGCTGGAACCGTTGCCTTTCATCGTCGTGTTCATCGACGAATTCGCCGACATGATGATGATCGTCGGCAAGAAGGTGGAGGAACTGATCGCGCGACTGGCGCAGAAGGCGCGCGCCGCCGGCATCCACCTGATCCTGGCCACGCAGCGCCCGTCGGTGGACGTGATCACCGGCCTCATCAAGGCGAACATCCCCACGCGCATCGCGTTCCAGGTGTCGAGCAAGATCGATTCGCGCACCATCCTCGACCAGTCAGGCGCGGAGACGCTGCTGGGCCACGGCGACATGCTGTACATGCCACCCGGGACCTCGATGCCGGAACGCGTGCACGGCGCGTTCGTCAGCGACGAGGAGGTGCACCGCGTGGTTGAACACCTGAAGGCCTCGGGTGGCCAGCCGGACTACATCGATGGCGTGCTGGAAGAAGTGCAGACCATGCACGACGGGAGCACCGTGGGCGCCACGGGTCTTCCGGAAGCGGCAACCAGTGGCGGCGACGAATCCGATCCGCTGTACGACGAGGCCGTCAGGATCGTCACGGAGACGCGCCGCGCATCCATTTCCGGTGTGCAGCGCCGCCTCAAGATCGGCTACAACCGGGCCGCGCGCCTGGTGGAAGCCATGGAGGCCGCGGGCGTGGTCTCGCCGCCCGAACACAACGGCGACCGCAGCGTGCTTGCACCGCCGCCGCCTCGCGACTGAACCGCGAGCCCCGCGTCAGCATCGCATTCAGGATGGGCGCGCCACACTGCAGCGCAACGAACCCGAAGGAGCTTCCATGCGCCTGACGCGCCTTGCCCCCGTCGCCACCGCCATCGCGCTGATCATGGCTGCGCAATCCGCGCAGGCCACCGCACGCGATGACCTCAAGGGATTCACGGCCGGCCTCAAGAGCTTGCGTGGCGGATTCTCGCAACAGGTCTATGACCCGAAGGGGCGCTTGAAATCCGAGTCCGCCGGGCGGGTGTCGATGAGCGCGCCGCGCCTCTTCCGCTGGGAATACGTGAAGCCGTACCAGCAGTTGATCGTGGCCGACGGCAAGACCGTCTGGAATTACCAGCCGGACCTGTCGCAGGTGACGCGGCGTCCACAGGGCGACGCCGAACAGGGCAGCCCGCTGGCCGCGTTGATTGATCCGGCCAAGCTCGACTCGATGTTCACCGTGACCGAGGCCGGCACCGTGGCGGGGGTGGACTGGCTGCAGTTGATGCCGAAGTCGAAGTCCGACTCCAATTTCCAGTCGGCGAAGCTGGGCTTCGCGAATGGCCAGCTGACGCAGGTGGTGGTCATCGATCCACTGGGCCAACGTACGCAGATGTATTTCGCCAAGTGGGAACGCAATGTGCGGTTGCCGGGCTCGACGTTCCGTTACACGCCGCCGAAGGGCGTGGACGTGATCGGCAACTGACATGACCGACGACGCGGGCCTCTTCGCAGCCACCGCGGAGCGCCCGCTCGCGGAACGCATGCGTCCGCGCACGCTGGATGACGTGGTTGGACAACCGCGGTTGCTCGCGCCCGGATCGGCATTGAGGCGCGCGATCGAAGGCGGCAACGTGCATTCGATGGTGTTGTGGGGACCGCCCGGCTGCGGCAAGACCACGCTTGCATTGCTGCTCGCGCGGTACGCGGATGCGGAGTTCAAGTCGATCTCGGCGGTGATGTCGGGGCTGCCGGACGTGCGTCGGGTGCTGGCGGAAGCGGACCAGCGATTCACGACCGGCCGCCGCACCGTGTTGTTCGTGGACGAGGTGCACCGGTTCAACAAGGTGCAGCAGGATGCCTTCCTGCCGTTCATCGAGAAAGGCTCGATCCTGTTCGTGGGCGCGACGACGGAGAACCCGTCGTTCGAACTCAATTCCGCGTTGCTGTCGCGTTGCCGCGTGCACGTGCTGGATGCCGTTCCCCCCGAGGCGATCGTGTTGGCGTTGCGCCGGGCACTGGATGATGGCGAACGTGGCCTGGGCGGGCAGGGGCTGCAGGTTGACGACGACACGCTGGCGCAGGTCGCGCATGCGGCCGATGGCGACGTGCGCCGCGCGTTGACGCTGCTGGAGATCGCTTCGGGATTGGCGGCGGGTGAGGGCGGCCTCGTCACCGGTGCAACGCTGGCGCAGGTGCTGGCCGACCGCACGCGCCGCTTCGACAAGGGCGGCGAGCAGTTCTACGACCAGATCTCGGCACTGCACAAATGCATCCGCAGTTCGAATCCCGACGCCGCGCTGTACTGGTTTGCGCGGATGCTGGATGGTGGCTGCGATCCGGTCTACCTTGCGCGCCGCCTGACGCGGATGGCGGTCGAGGACATCGGCCTTGCCGATCCGCGTGCCCTGCAGATGGCCACCGAAGCCTGGGATGCGTACGACCGACTCGGCTCGCCGGAAGGCGATCTCGCGCTGGCACAGGTGGTGGTCTACCTTGCCAGCACCGCGAAATCGAATGCAGCCTATGCCGCGTTCAATGCGGCGCGCGCCGACGTGCGCGAACATGGCACGCAACCGGTGCCGTTGCACATCCGCAACGCGCCCACGCGCCTGATGAAGGACCTGGGTTACGGGCAGGGCTACAAGTACGACCACGACGCCGACGGTGGCGTGGCGCTTGACCAGACCGGTTTCCCCGATGCGATGGGCGAGCGGGTCTACTACCAGCCCGTGCCGCGCGGCATGGAGCTAAAGCTCAAGGAAAAGCTCGACGCGCTGCGTGCCGCCCGCGCGCGGGCGCAAGGACGTGAAGTCGAGTGAGCCTCAGTTACGCCCCGTGAAGTGGTCCATCGTGCCGTAGACGCCGAACACACGTCCCGCGATGAAGTCCCATGCACGCACCGGAAGCACGCCT
>Ga0207982_1000008_pt1 | contig 21004 bp, 22 predicted proteins | sample SoimicmetaGmgHAB_FD_188335 | JGI IMG/M metagenome (GOLD analysis project Ga0207982, IMG submission 188335) | Soil and rhizosphere microbial communities from Laval, Canada - mgHAB (SPAdes) (version 2) | ecosystem: Environmental > Terrestrial > Deep subsurface > Rock core/Sediment | place: Laval... | reverse complement strand
CGCGCTTCGACCTGGTCCAACCGGCCATCGATCGCGGCTCCGATGAGATCCACGAGGTCGGACTGCAGGCGCAGCATCACCGGCTGTGTTTCCGGATCACCGAAGCGCACGTTGAACTCGATCACCCGGGGTGCGCCGCTGGCATCGATCATCAGGCCCGCATAGAGGAAACCGGTGAACGGAATGCCGTCCTTGCGCATGCCGGCGACCGTGGGTTCGACCACCTCGCGCATCACCCGCGCGTGCACCTCGGGCGTGACCACCGGTGCAGGCGAATACGCGCCCATGCCGCCGGTGTTCGGGCCGGTGTCGCCGTCGCCCACGCGCTTGTGGTCCTGGCTGGTGGCCATCGGCAGCGCGGTGCGGCCATCGACCATGGAGATGAAGCTGGCTTCCTCGCCAACGAGGAATTCCTCGATCACCACGCGTGCACCGGCGTCACCGAAGGCATTGCCCTCGAGCATGTCGCGCACGGCGGATTCCGCCTCATCCAGCGTCATCGCCACGATCACGCCCTTGCCGGCGGCCAGGCCATCGGCCTTGATCACGATCGGGGCACCTTTCTCGCGCACGTACGCAAGCGCCGCATCGACATCCGCATGCACGGCGTAGAACGCCGTGGGAATGCCGTGGCGCGCGAGGAAATCCTTGGCGTAGGCCTTGCTGCCTTCCAGCTGCGCGGCGGCGGCCGTGGGGCCGAAGATGCGATGGCGGGCGGCGCGGAACCGGTCGACCACGCCGGCGACCAGTGGCTGTTCGGGGCCGACCAGGGTGAGCGTCACGCCCTCGCGTTCGACCAGTGCCAGCAAGCCGGGAATGTCGGTGGCCTCGACGGCCACGTTGCGGCACTTGCCTTCAGTGGCGGTGCCGGCGTTGCCGGGGGCGACCAGCACTTCACTCACGCGCGGCGATTGCGCGAGCTTCCACGCCAGGGCGTGTTCGCGGCCGCCGGAACCGATGACGAGCAGTTTCATCGCACAGTCCTCAATGGCGGAAATGACGCACGCCGGTGAACACCATCGCCAGTCCGTGTTCGTCGGCTGCGTCGATCACTTCCTGGTCGCGCATGGAGCCACCCGGCTGGATCACCGCCTTGATGCCGGCGTCCGCCGCGGCGTCGATGCCATCGCGGAACGGGAAGAACGCGTCGCTGGCCATCACCGAGCCGGGCACCACGAGGCCCGCGTCCGTCGCCTTGATCCCGGCGATGCGCGCCGAATACACGCGGCTCATCTGGCCTGCGCCCACGCCGATCGTGTGCTGGTCCTTCGCATAGACGATCGCGTTCGACTTGACATACTTCGCCACTTTCCATGCGAACAGCAGGTCGGCGAATTGCGCGTCGGTCGGCGCAAGCTTCGTCACCACCTTCAGGTCGTCGCGGGTGACGTCGCGATCGTCGGCGGTCTGCATCAACAGGCCTGAACCCACGCGCTTGACGTCGATGAAGCCGGGGCTGCGTGGCGCCAGCGGGATGCGCAGCACGCGCACGTTGGCTTTCTTCTTCGCGTAGGCCAACGCCTCGTCGTCGTAATCCGGGGCGATCAGCACCTCCACGAACTGGCGGTCGAGGATGGTTTTCGCGGTCGCGCCATCAAGCCGGGTATTGAACGCAAGGATGCCGCCGAACGCCGAGGTGGGATCGGTGGCGTAGGCGTGTTCGTAGGCATCGCCGCATCGGGTGCCCACGGCCACGCCGCAGGGATTGGCATGCTTCACGATCACGCAGGCCGGGGCATCGAACTGGCGCACGCATTCCCACGCGGCGTCGGAGTCGGCAAGGTTGTTGTAGCTCAGTTCCTTGCCCTGCAGCTGGGTGAAGGTGGCGAGCGATCCGGGCGCCGGCCACAGGTCGCGGTAGAACGCGGCCTGCTGGTGCGGGTTCTCGCCGTAGCGCAGGTCCATGACCTTGGTGAAGGTGCCGTTGGTCTGGTTGGCGAACTGCGCGCGCGCAACGCCTGCATCGTTGGAACCGGTGATCGACGACAGCACCTCGCTGATCGCGGCGTCGTAGCGGGCCACGCGATTGAACGCAGCCACGGACAGCGTCCAGCGGGTCGTGCCGGAGAGTGCGCCGTTGTTGGCATCGAGTTCCGCGACCAGGTCCGCGTACTGCGCCGGATCGGTGGCCACGGCCACGCGCGCGAAGTTCTTGGCCGCCGAACGCAGCATGGCCGGCCCGCCGATGTCGATGTTCTCCACGATGTCGGCCAGGGACGCACCGGGTGTGGCCGACACGCGCTCGAACGGATACAGGTTCAGCACCAGCAGGTCGATGGCGCCGATGCCGTGCGCGGCCATCACCGCGTCATCGGTGCCGGCACGGCCCAGCAGGCCGCCATGCACCACCGGATGCAGGGTCTTGACGCGGCCGTCCATCATTTCCGGGAATCCGGTGAGGTCGCTCACTTCCTGCACGGCAAGCCCCGCGTCGCGCAGCGCCTTCGACGTACCGCCAGTGGATACCAGCGCCACGCCGTGCGCGGCCAGCGCGCGGGCCAGCTCGACCAGGCCGGTCTTGTCGGATACGGAGAGCAACGCGCGGCGCACGGTGACGGCGGGCAGGGCCGGCATCGGGGAAGTCTGGGACATGGAAGCGGGTCGCTGGAATGACCCACGGATTATAGGCGTTTGGCCCAGTCCGGCTGTCAGCCCAGTTGGTAGTCGCGCAGCTTCTTGCGCAGCGTGGCGCGATGGATGCCGAGCATGTCGGCGGCGCGGCTCTGGTTGCCTTCGCAGTGCTTCAGCACTTCGGTGAACAACGGGATTTCCACTTCGCGCTGCACGAGCGCGTACAGCTCGCTGGTGCCGCAGCCGTCGAGGTCGCGCAGGTAGCGGCCCACCGAGGCGGCCACGTGCTCGCGGAGGGGGGTGCGTTGTCGGGAGGATTCGGACACGTCGGCAGGGTCGCGGTACTGGGCCGATGCGGCAGGGAGATGGAGTCTAGCGCGGTTGCGTGGTGTCGGGAACGAACGCGAAATGGAACGACACCGCCTTGTGTGACGGATCCCGCACATCCAGCTGGATCGCGGCGGTCTGCCCCGGACCCAGCACTGGCGTGGCCGGCGCACTGTCGAGGTAGTCACTGGCGCTGAACAGGCCGCGACCGACCGGGTGGCCATCCACGTCGGACAACGTGAGACGCAACCGCGGCCAGGCCTGCGGCCAGCGGGCATCGTTGCGGAAACTGGCGCTGACCTGCAGCACGTCGGGCGCGTCGGGGCGTGCGACCACGTCATGGCCCAGCATCCTGAACGCTGCGGGCTCCGACCATGCGGGGACCTGGCAGCGCAGCAGCGCACAGGTCGCGCTGACAACAGGCCGCCAGGTGGCCGATTGCGCGAGCGCGTCGCGATCCCACACCACGCATTGCACGGCCAGCAGCACCGCCAACGCACCCACCGCCACCCACAGGCCGCGTTCGCGGTGCGCGGCGCGCGGGCGGATGAATGCCGGCGCCTGCGCGTCTTCAGCCACGGCGGACTCCGTCGATGCGGATCCAGTCTTCGCGTTGCGCCACCGCGAGGTGGTCGAAGGTGGGTGCATACCGCTCAAGCAGGGGTGCCTGCTGTCCATCCAGGATGCCGGACAGTGCGATCCGCCCGCCGGCCCGGGTGCGAGCGGCCAGCACGTTGGCCAGGGCATCCAGTGCCGAGGCCAGGATGTTGGCGACGACGATCGGGTACTGCGTGTCTGGCGCATCCGCCGGGAGGTGCACGTCGATGCGGTCGCCGTGGCCATTGCGTTCCGCGTTGTCGCGGGTGGCGATGAGCGCCTGCGGATCGTTGTCGATGGCCGTGGCCTGGCCCGCGCCGAGGGCGAGTGCGGCGAGCGCGAGGATGCCGCTGCCGCTGCCGAAATCCAGCACGTGCCGGCCCTGCAGCACGCCTTCTGTCGCCAGCGTGTCCAGCCATTCCAGGCACAGCGCGGTGGTGGGGTGCGTGCCGGAGCCGAACGCGAGGCCGGGATCCAGCCGCACGATGGCGGCATCGGGACCGGCTTCGGCGGGCACCGCGTGGTTCCACGGCACGATCCATGTCCGCGTGCCGAAGCGCATCGGCTTGAACTGGTCGAGCCACGCGCGTTCCCAGTCGGTGTCCTCGACGCGCTTGAAGGTCGCCTGGTGCCAGGCGAGGCCGGGATCGAATCCCTCCAGCGCGGCCAGCAGCACCAGGGCATCCGCCCCGCCATCGAACAGCGCGGTCAGCTGCAGCTGCTGCCACAGCGGGGTCTCGCCCACGCCGGGTTCGAAGATGGCCTGCTCATCCGGCGTCTCCGCATCGGCGTCCTGCAGGGTCACCGACAGTGCGCCCACGTCGTCGAGCGCGCGCTCGTAACGCGGCTGGTCGGCGAGGGTGCAGGGCAGGGTCAGTTCGAGGAAGGGCATCGCCCCATTTTCCACAATCCCGGCCGGCGTGCTCAGTTGTTGTCGACGTCGGCAGTCCGGACGTGGATGCGCGGCTGCAGGGCGGCGGCGTCGGGTCCGGCTGGCAGGCGCACGCTGCCGGTGCCGATGCGCACGTCGATGTGGCCCACCGTGTCCGGGCGCAGCACCAGGGTCATCGGTGCGTCGATTTCCTTGGTGGTGCCGGTCTGGCGCAACGCGTGCGTCCAGGTGGTGGCGGTTCGGGCATCGGACTCGCGGACGCGCACGTTCGGGAACCCGAAACCCTTGACCTGGCCGTCGAGGCGCACGGCATCCTTTGCCGCCGCATCCACCCGCACGTCGAGATCGGCGACATCCAGGTCGAGGACCAGTGCCGCGGGCAGGTCGGCGGGCGCCACGTGGAAACGCACGTCATGCTGGAACGGACGCACGTACAACAGGCCGCCCACCACGGCGAGCACGAGCGCGCCCAGCGCGCCGTAGCGCAGCCAGGGCGGCCAGCGGTTGCGGGCATGCGCATCGCGGGCGCGTTGCAGCAAGGCGTGCGCGGTGAGCGCGGCGATCCACGTCAGGATGGCGGACCACAGCACGTCGGAGAGGAAATGGCCGCCGGCCGCCATGCGCGCGGAACCGATGGCGCCGCCGAGCACGAACGACGCCGCGATGATGCCGAGGCCCAGCGCGGGACGTGCCGCGAGCACGGCCAAGCCGACGGCCCCGACCGCGAACCCGGCCGAACAATGCCCGCACGGGAACGATTTGCCCACGCCGGGCGTGCCCAGGTCCAGCGGTGGCCGGTACTGCGCGTGGCCACCGAATTCGACGAGCGTGCGCGGACGCGGGCGTCCGGTGAAATCCTTGCCGAGGCCGTTCACCAGCAGGCCGGTGCCGAGGGCCACGGTGGCGAGGGTGGTCAACGCGACCTGGCGCAGCAACGGGCGCCGGCGCAGTTTCGGCACGGCGAAGGTGAGTATCGATCCCAGCAGCACCAGCCACGACAGCGCCGAGCCGAACGTGTACAGCCCGCCATAGAACCGCGACTGGCCGAGCGGCCATGACGCGTCGCGGCCCAGTTCCGCGGGTGCCGGGTGATAGAAGTGCGCGGCCGCGCGCAGGTCGAGATCGCTGAGCCAGAACGGCACCGTGGCCACCACCGCGCCCAGCAGCAGGGCGAGCCACAACCAGCCCAGGCGTCGACGCGGCGCGGGCGTGCTCACGGGAGGGACGCTCCGGGCTTCATCCGCACGCGCACGATGTGCACCTCGCGGGTCGGCGCATCCATGCGGGTGACGCGCACCAGGCCGAGATCCTCGACAGTGTCGTACAGGTGCGTGAGCAACGCCGGGTCCGGTGCATCGTCCGGATCGTAATCATTGTCGACGTCCATGCCTTTCGGGAACTCGATCCACAACGCCTCGCGCGGGAGTCCGTGCTGCTGGGTGGTGAGTTCGTACTGGTTGTCGATCACGCCATCGGTATCGAGCGCGGCCACGGCGTACGGACGCGGCTGCAGGTAGTAGGTCAGCTCCGACAGCAACACGCGATCGGCTGCGAGTACCGGCAGGCCGCCGTTCGCATCGATCACCGGTTGCAGCGTCTGCCCGAGCTCGCGCCACCCCAGCACGCGCGCATACAGGTCGTTGCCGCTGCGGCTGGGCTTGATGCCGAGGCGCGGGCCGATGTCGCGGTAATGCAGCAGCGCGAGCATCAGCAGCACGTTGGTGGCGAGTACCGCCCACAACCAGCGACGCCGCTGCGGCACGGCCAGCCACAACGCCAGCAGCACGCTGCCCGCGGCGTAGGCGGTGACCGCCCAGTTGGCATTGGCCGAGGTGACCAGCGACAGCGCCAGCATCACCAGCAGGTAGGGCACGGTGAACGGGCGCAGGAAGCGCGCGGCCTCGCTGCGGTCGCTCCACGCGCGCATCGCGAGCAGCGGGAACGCCAGCAGTCCGAAGATGCCCCACTGCGCGCCGAGGAATTCACCGAAGTGGTTGAGGTGGATGCCCGGTGCCGACTTGTGCGACAGGTTGGCCGTGTGCGTGACCGTCTCGAAGTGATGCGCGGCGTTCCAGGCGATGTTCGGCGCCAGCACCAGCAGCGCCAGTGCCACCGTGATCCAGGGCCCCGGACGTCGCCACCAGCCGGGCGCCGCGGTGCGTGCGAAGGCCCAGGCCGCCATCGGGACGAAGACCAGCATCGTGTACTTGGCCAGCGCGCCGAGGCCGATGACGAGGCCCAGCAGCACCCACGTGCGCAGTCGTTCCGGGGCACGCATCGCTTGCCATGCCAGCACCAGCGCGAAGGCCCACGCCAGCAGCAGCACGGAATCCGGCGACATCACCCAGCCGGCAATCGCCTGTCCCGGCATGGTGAGGAACACCGCCGCGGCCACCAGGCCCGTGCGTGCATCCGCCATCGCACGCCCGGTGAGGAACAGGCCGACGGACGCGAGTGGGTAGGCCAGCAGCGCCGGCAGCTTCACCGCGAGTTCGGAGTTGCCCAGCAACGCGGTGGTGCCACGGATCAGCCAGGCCACCAGCGGGGGCTTGGAGTAGTAGCCCCAGTCCGGCGTCTGCGCCCAGAGCCAGTACTGCGCCTCGTCCATGAACAGGCTGTAGTCGTGCGCCCACACGAACGCGATGCGATACAGGCAGGTGCCGGTGACCAGCAGCAACAGCCACAGCAGGATCGGTTGCTGCGCATCGTCGCGCGGCATGGTCGGGAAAGGCGAGTCCATCCTCAGAATCGTACCGGGTCGGCGTCGCCGGCGATCAGCACGTCGGCCTTGCGGCGCGCGAACAGGCCCACGCACACCACGCCCGCGATCTGGTTGATGACCTGTTCCAGGTTCACCGGATCGGTGATGGCGAGGCCATGGATGTCGAGGATCCAGTTGCCGTTGTCGGTCACCACCGGGGTGGCGTCCTCGCCCGTGGTCCGCCATACCGGCCGGCCACCGGTCATCGCCAGGATCTCGCGCGCGACCAGGCTGCGTGCCATCGGGATCACCTCGACCGGCAGCGGGAAACGGCCCAGCACCGGCACCTTCTTGGAGGCATCGACGATGCAGACGAACTGCTCGCTGGCCTCGGCGATGATCTTCTCGCGCGTGAGTGCCGCGCCGCCGCCCTTGATCAGGTGCCCGCGCGGGTCGCACTCGTCGGCGCCATCCACGTACAGCCCCAGCGGGCCGGTGCTGTTGAGGTCGAGCACGTCGATGCCGAGCGCCTTCAGCTGCCGCGAGCTCTGCTCGGAGCTGGAGACCGCGCCGGCGATGCGGTCGCGCATGCGGCCGAGGCCTTCGATGAAGTAGGCGACGGTGGAGCCGGTACCCACGCCGACGACCGTGCCGTCCTCGACGAAGGCGAGGGCGCGCTCGGCAGCCTGCTGCTTGGGGTTGGGGGCGGTCATGCAGGGGTCTCCGGGATCATTCGAGCGAGAGCAGCAGTTTCCACTGCGCGGCAGTCACGGGCAGCACGGACAGGCGCGAGCCGGTGCGGGTGAGGGCGAACTCCTCGCCAAGCGCGTCGCGGTGTTCGCGGATCTCCGCCAGCGACAGCAGGCGCTTGAGGTGGCGCACGTAGCCGATGTCCACGAGGTCCCAGCGCGGGGCGTCCTGCGTGGACTTGGGATCGAAGTACTTCGATTTCCTGTTGAACTGCGTCGGATCCGGGTAGGGCGTGCCCACCACCTTGCCGATGCCGTAGATGCCCGGCACATCGCAGTTGGAGTGGTAGATGAAGACCTCGTCCCCGGCCTGCATCTGCCGCATGAAGTTGCGTGCCTGGTAGTTGCGCACGCCGGTCCACGGCTCCGTGCCGACGCGCTCGAGGTCGTCGATGGAGAAGTCGCCGGGCTCGGTCTTCATCAGCCAGTGGTGCTTGCGCGTGCTCATGCGGTCTCCGTGGCAAGGAATGTCCGGGTGCCGGTGCAGATCGCGTCGCAGCGGACATCCCACGATTGGGGGGTGAGGGCATCCACTTCCTGCAGGTCGAAACCCACCCCGACCAGGAACGGGGGTGCGGCGTGGTGTTGCCGGAAGGCGAACGTGCGGTCGTACCAGCCGCCGCCCATGCCCAGCCGGTTTCCGTGCGCGTCGAATCCGGTGAGCGGCATCGCGACCAGTGCAAGCTGGTCCGCGCGCAGCAGCGCCGCGTCGGAAACATCCGGTTCGGGAATGCCGTAGCGGTTGTTGCGGAGTGGCGCGCCCGGGCGCCACGGTGCGAAGCGCAGGGTGTCATCGGCGGCCCACAGCACGGGCAGGCAGTAGGTGCAGCCCTCGGGCAGGCGCAGCTGCCAGGAATGCAGCGGCAACTCGCCATCCATGGCCCAGTACCCCGCGACGGCACCGGCGTGGGGTGCGAAGGGAAGGGACAACAGGTGATCGGCGACGCCGTCCGCGGCCGCCAGGCGGTCGCCGGGCCGGAGGGCGCGGCGCGCGGCACGCAGCCCGGTGCGAAGCGGATCGGCACTCATGGCCGGGCGCTCATGGATAGGGGGTCCTCCGCCATGTCGATGCGTGCGAAACGACCTTGAACCCGGGGTTCAAGTGGGGATGCTCCGGAGCCTTCGGGCGTCCCGCACGTGGCAGGCATGCACTCCCGACTCTCGTCACATCACCGCGGTCGTTGTTAAGGGCCAAGGCGAATGTTTGCACACGCCGTCGAACACAGCAGAGGACGCGACCGCAGTATAGCGCTTCAGAACAGCCCGGGCTCGCCGTTGTCGAAACCGGTCAGCTTGCCTTCCAGTTCGCTGAGGCGCTGGTCGAGCTCCTCGGAGGACGCCCCTTCGCTGCGCTGTTGCTGCAGCTCGTGCGCCAGGTTCAGCGCCGCCAATACCGCCAGCCGATCGATCGCGGCCATGCGGTTGTTGCCGCGGATCTCGCGCATGCGCTGGTCCAGCGTGCGCGCCGCAGCCAGCAGGCCTTCGCGCTCTTCCGGCGGGCAGCCCACGCTGTACTCGCGGTCGAGCACGCGTACGGTCACGATCTCGTTGCCACTCACGGACGGTCCTCCATCAGGCGCAGCCTCAGCACCAGGGCTTCCATGCGCGCGCGTGCCTGCTCGTTGCGCGCGATCAGTTCCGCGCGTTCGTTCATGAGCTGCTGCTGTTCCGCGCGCAGGCTGCGGTTTTCCTGCTGCAGGCGACGCAGGGTGGAAGCCAGGGCATCGGCCTGCGTGGACAACGCGCGCAGGCGATCAAGGGCGGCGGTCATGCTCATGCGGCAAACCTTAGCATCCACCGCGCCATGCCGGGCCCGTTGCTAGACTTGCAACACTCCCTGCCGATCGCCGCCGAATGTCCGACACCCCGCTTGCCACCCTGCCGGAAGCCGCACCCCTGCAGACGGAACTGGATGCGCTTGGCCTGGCCACCGCGCCCTGGGAAGTGCACGGCGCGGTCGCGGGCTGGCTGGCCGGTGGCGGCGATGCCACGCCGGGTTGGTTGGGCGAGGTGCTGGCCGATCCGGAGTTGCCGAAGGTGGTGCCGGGCAGCGCGCTCGACGTGCTGGCGCAGGCCACGCGTTCCCAGCTGCAGGACCGCGAGCTGGGCTTCCAGTTGCTGCTGCCTGATGACGACGCCAGCCTGCAGGTGCGCAGTGGCGCGCTGTTCGAATGGTGCCGGCATTTCCTCGGCGCGTTCGGCCTGGCCGCGGGTGCGCAGCCGCCGCTGTCGGAAGACAGCGAGGAGGCGCTGCAGGATTTGGCCCGGTTGGCCACCGCCACCGCGGAGCCCGAGGGCGACGAGGAAGACGAAGAGGCGCTGGTGGAGATCGAGGAATTCGTGCGCGTCGCCGTGCTGCTGCTGCATGGGGATTGCGTGCTGGCCACGCAGCATCGCCAGCGGTTGCATTGATGGCGGCCGCGCCGGCGATCACCCCGAAAGCCCATGCGCGCCGGCGCGCGCAGTTGATGCGGCTGGCCGGCGACGAGGCGATCGTCATCATTCCCGCGGCACCCGAACGCATCCGCAGCCGAGACACGCATTACCCGTATCGCCCGGATTCCGATCTCTGGTACCTGAGTGGCTTCACCGAGCCCGATGCGGCGCTGGTGCTGGTCCCCGGCCGGGCGCATGGCGAATCGATCCTGTTCTGCCGCGAGCGCGATCCCGAGCGCGAGGGCTGGGACGGGCCGCGGCTCGGCCCGGAAGGCGCGGTGGAGGCGCTGGGCCTGGATGACGCATTTCCGATCAGCGACCTCGACGACATCCTGCCCGGGATGATCGAGGGACGCAGCCGCGTCTATTACCACCTCGGCCGCGACACCGAGTTCGACCTCAAGCTGATGGGCTGGCTGAACCGCGTGCGCGCCATGATGCGGCAGGGTGCGCCGCCGCCGCACGAGTTCCTGGAGCTTGGCCACCTGCTCGACGAGATGCGGCTGTTCAAGTCGGCGGACGAGTTGAGGCTGATGCAGCGCGCCGCGGACATCAGCGTGGAAGCGCACATGGCCGCGATGCGCGCCGCGCGCCCAGGCATCACCGAATACGCGCTGCAGGCGGAGATCGAGCGCGTGTTCCGCATGCACGATGCGTGTCCGGCGTACGGCAGCATCGTGGGCGCGGGTGCGAACGCCTGCGTGCTGCATTACGTGGCCAACACCGCGAAGGCGAAGGCCGGCGACCTGGTGCTGGTGGATGCCGGCGCGGAATACCGCGGCTATGCGGCGGACATCACCCGGACCTTCCCGGTCAGTGGCCGGTTCAGTCCGGCGCAACGCGCCCTGCATGACCTGGTGGGCGCCGCGCATGCCGCTGCGCTGTCACATGCATGCGTGGGTGAACCGTGGTCGGCGATGCATGACGCGGCGGTGCAGGTACTGGCTGAAGGGTTGCTGCGGCTCGGCCTGCTCAACGGCACGCTCGAGCAGGTGCTCGAGGAGGGCACGTACAAGCGCTTCTACCGGCACAAGACCGGTCACTGGCTGGGCCTGGACGTGCATGACGTCGGCGAATACCGGATCGATGGCGAGCCGCGGCTGCTGGAGCCGGGCATGGTGTTCACCATCGAGCCGGGGCTGTACATCGCGCCCGACGACACCCGCGTGGCCGCGAAATGGCGCGGCATCGGCATCCGTACCGAGGACGACGTGCTGGTGACGCCGCATGGGCCGCGCGTGTTGACCGATGCCCTGCCGCGGGATGCGGAAGGCATCGAGGCGTGGATGGCCAGGGCGGCCTAGCTCACCCGCACTTGCTGTAGCCGCAGTTCAGGCACGTGGCGCAGCCGTCCATGATCACCACGGCCTTGGTGCTGCACTTGTGGCACATGGTGGCGCTGGGCGGGAAGCTGGTGCCATCGCCGGTCACGGCGATGTCTTCCGGGCGGAGGTCTTCCGCGGCAGGCGCCGGGGTCAGGACTTCAGCGTTTTTTTTTGAGCCGGCCTGCTGGATGTCGTAGGCGCGGCGCTTCTCCGCGATCAGCGCGCGCTGGTGCTCGTCCATCTCCGGGTCGTGCATCAGGCCGATGGTCTTGAGGTGGTCCTCGACGATCATGCCGAGCTCGGCCACCAGCGACGGCATGTAGACCCCGCCCGCCTTGTAGTAGCCACCCTTGGGATCGAACACCGCCTTCATCTCGTCGACGATGAAGGTCACGTCGCCGCCCTTGCGGAACACGGCCGACATGATGCGCGTGAGCGCGACGATCCACTGGAAGTGCTCCATCGACTTGGAGTTGATGAAGACCTCGAACGGGCGGCGCAGCTCATGCTCGGTGCCGGCGTTGAGCACGATGTCGTTGATGGTCACGTACATGGCGTGTTCCACCAGCGGCGACTTGATCTTGTAGGTGCTGCCGATGAGCACTTCCGGACGCTCGATCTTCTCGTGCATCTGGATCACGTCGGCCACGCGCTTTTCCTCCGCCTGCGCGGTCGCCAGCGGGACGCTGGCCGCCACGGTGGCCGGCTGCGTTTCGCGCGCCTTGTCCTCCGGGGTGACGACGGCGTATCCCTTGATTTTCTGTTCGATCCTGACGGCCATGGCGGATGGTTCTCGTTGTGTGCGTGGAAACCCTCCCCGCGGGCGGGGAGGGTGGTGTGCTTCAGCGCTTGCGCGCGGTGGTCTTCGTGGCTTTCTTCACGGCCTTGCGGGTGGCGCGCTTGGCGGCCGTCACCTTCTTGCCGACGGCCTTGCGGGCAGCCGTCTTCTTCGCGGCCACGCGCTTGGTGGTCTTGCGGACCGCCTTCTTCACCGCCGCCTTCTTCGCGGCGACCTTGCGCGTTGCGGTCTTCTTGCCGGCAACCTTCTTCGTGGCCTTCCTTGCAGTGGCCTTCTTCGCGGTGGCCTTCCTGGCGGTCTTCTTGGTGGCCTTCTTCGCCGCCTTCTTGCCCACGCCCTTGCGCTTGAGGGCCGCCGCTTCCGCGCGCGCGGAAGCGCTGGCGCTGGCCAGCGACTTCTTGGCCTTGCCCACGGTCTTCTTCGCAGCCTTCTTGACGGCGGTCGTGCGCTTGGAAACGGCCTTGCTGGCCTTCTTCGCGACGCGCTTGGCGGACGCCAGCGCACCTTCGGCGGTGGAGGCGATGGTGCTGCCGATGTTGCTGGCGGTGTCCTTCACGTTCTCCGCGGCGTGCGCGGCGACAGTGGCGATGCCGGTGGATTTGCTGCGCGTTGTCTTTTTCTTCGTGGCCATGTGCCCTCCTCGTGGGCAAGTCGGTACGTCGGGTCGGTTGCGTGCTAGTCAGCAGCACGCCCGATGCTATACCCGCGCCTGCCGCAATACATCGTGAGGATGCCTGCGGCGCAGCGGATCAGAACTTCCCGTAGTACCCCTCCTTGAGGGCGTCGAAGAGGTTGGCGGCGGTGTGGATCTCGCCGTCGTACTCGATCTCCTCGTTGCCCTTGACCTCCACCGTCTGCCCATCCTCGAGTTCGAAGCGGTAGGTGGTGTTTTCCAGGTCCTTCTCCTTCACCAGCACGCCCTGGAAGGCGGCGGGGTTGAAGCGGAAGGTGGTGCAACCCTTCAGGCCCTGGTGGTAGGCATAGAGGTAGATGTCCTTGAAGTCCTCGTACGGATAGTCCGTGGGGACGTTCGCGGTCTTGGAGATGGAGCTGTCCACCCACTTCTGCGCGGCGGCCTGCACGTCCACGTGTTCCTTGGGCGTGATGTCGTCGGCGGAGATGAAGTAGTCGGGGAGCTGCGCGGCCGCGTCTTCGGCGAACGGCATCGCCTTCGGGTTGACGAGCTCGCGGTAGGCCAGCAGCTCGAAGGACCAGACGTCGACCTTTTCCTTGGACTTCTTGCCTTCGCGGATCACGTTGCGGCTGTAGTGGTGCGCGAACGAGGGCTCGATGCCGTTGGACGCGTTGTTCGCCAGCGACAGCGAGATGGTGCCGGTGGGGGCGATGGAGCTGTGGTGGGTGAAGCGGGCGCCGTGCTCGGCCAGCTCCTCCACCAGTTCCGGGGCGACTTCGGCCACGCGCTGCATGTAGCGGCTGTAGCGCGCGTGCAGCACCTTGCCCGGGATCTCCTGGCCGACCTTCCAGCCATCCTTCGCCATCTCCGGGCGCTTGCGCAGCATGCCGGCGGTGACGGTGAAGCGCTCCTCCATGATCGGGGCCGGGCCTTTCTCCTTCGCCAGTTGCGCGCCCACTTCCCAGCCGGCCACCGCCATCTCGCGGGCGATGCGCTCGGTGAACTCGCACGACTCCTTCGAGCCGTACTTCATCTTCAGCATGGTCACGGTGCTGCCCAGGCCGAGGAAGCCCATGCCGTGGCGGCGCTTGCGGGCGATCTCGTCCCGTTGCTGTTGCAGGGGAAGGCCGTTCACCTCGACCACGTTGTCGAGCATGCGGGTGAACACGCGCACCACTTCCTTGTATTCCTCCCAGTCGAACGCGGCTTCGTCGGTGAACGGCTTGCGCACGAACTTGGTGAGGTTGACCGAGCCCAGCAGGCAGGCGCCATACGGCGGCAACGGCTGCTCGCCGCAGGGATTGGTGGCGCGGATGTTCTCGCACCACCAGTTGTTGTTCATCTCGTTGACCTTGTCGATCAGGATGAAGCCCGGCTCGGCGTAGTCGTACGTCGACGCCATGATCATGTCCCACAGGTGGCGGGCCTTGACGTGCCCGTACACCTTGCAGGCCACCAGGCCATCGTCGCGGCTGACATAGCCTTCGCTGGTCGGCCACTCGCGCCAGACCACCTGTTCGGGGTTGCCGACGTCGACCTCGTGCTCTTCCTTCACCGACAGCGGGAACACCAGCGGCCACACGCCATCCTGCTCGACGGCCTGCATGAAGCCGTCGGTCACCAGCAGCGACAGGTTGAACTGGCGGAGGCGGCCGTCCTCGCGCTTGGCGCGGACGAAATCGCGCACGTCGGGATGGCTGACATCGAACGTGCCCATCTGCGCGCCGCGGCGGCCACCGGCGGACGACACCGTGAAACACATCTTGTCGTAGATATCCATGAAGGACATCGGGCCCGAGGTGTACGCGCCGGCGCCGGCCACGAACGCGCCGCGCGGACGCAGCGTGCTGAACTCGTAGCCGATGCCGCAGCCGGCCTTCAGGGTCAGGCCGGCCTCGTGCACGCGCTCGAGGATGCCGTCCATCGAGTCCGGGATCGTGCCGGACACGGTGCAGTTGATGGTGCTGGTGGCGGGCTTGTGTTCCAGCGCGCCGGCGTTGGAGGTGATGCGGCCGGCGGGGATCGCACCGCGGCGCAGCGCCCACAGGAAGCGGTCGGTCCAGTAGCCGCGCTTCTCGACCTGGGGCTCTGCCTCGGCCAGCGCCCTGGCCACGCGCTGGTAGGTGCCGTCGATGTCGGCATCCACCGCATCACCCTGCTTGGTCTTGAGGCGGTACTTCTTGTCCCAGATGTCCATCGATGCCGGCTGCATGGCGATGTCGTCGCCGGCCTGCTCGATGCGGACCGCCTCAAGGCGCGCGTTGCTCATTCTTTCTATCTCCCTGATTTCCGAGGCCCAACTTATGGGCCCTGCTCCCCGCCTGACCACAAGATGTTGTGCCAGACGGGTATAAAACCTAAGTCCACGCCTCGTGGCTGTCAACGCTTTTCTGATGGCAACCCGGAACGTCGTTGAACGCGTCGGCATCGTGCCCATTCAGTTATGCCGCGATGCGGCAGTGGGGCTGACGTTGCCCGCAAACACACGGGGTCATCCGTTCACGCCCCAGCAACCGTGGCTGTCCATTAATACGGGAACCTGTCCTTCGTTTTTCCGTGATGCGCAAGACTCCGACGCTCCTTGTCCTGGCCGCCGCGGCGGCCTTCGGCGGCTTTGCCGCGACCGCCCTGCGGGATGGCTTGGGAGGGCCTGCGCGGGCCGAGCCCGTTCCCGCAGCCCCGCAAGCGGCAACGTTGTCTGTCGCCGCTCCCGGCCAGCCGATGCCGTCGCTGGCGCCCATGCTGCAGCGGGTGCTGCCGGCCGTGGTCAGCGTGCACACCAAGCAGCGCGTGGCCGTGAGTCCGTTCGGCGATGACCCGAGCCTGCGCCGGATGTTTCCGCAACTGACCCAGGAACGCATCAGCGAGTCGCTGGGTTCGGGTGTGATCGTGGATGCGGCGAAGGGCTACATCCTCACCAACCACCACGTGATCGAAGGGGCGGACGATGTCTCGATCACGCTGTCGGACGGTCGCACGCTCAAGGCTGCGTTCGTCGGCTCGGATCCGGATACCGATATCGCGCTGATGCGCATCCCGGCGCAGAACCTGGTCGCGCTGCCGGTGGCCGACAGCAGCAGGCTGCGCGTGGGCGACTACGTGGTGGCCGTGGGCAATCCGTTCGGCGTTGGGCAGACGGTGACTTCGGGCATCGTCTCCGCGGTGGGCCGCAGCAACCTGCCCGGCATGGGCTACCAGAACTTCATCCAGACCGATGCGTCGATCAACCCCGGCAACTCCGGTGGCGCACTGGTGAATCTCAACGGACAGCTCGTCGGCATCAACACGGCGAGCTTCAATCCGCGCGGCTCGATGGCCGGCAACATCGGCTTGGGCTTTGCGATTCCATCGAACCTTGCGTCCACCATCCTGCAGCAACTGCTGACCAACAAGGGCGTGGTCAAGCGCGGCACGCTGGGCATCGAAACCGACGACGCGCCGAACGCTGCGCGCGTGGTGCAGGTCTATCCGGGGTCGTCCGGCGCCGCGGCGGGCTTGCGCGTGGGCGACGTGATCACCGCGCTCAACGGCCAGCACGTGGCGAACGGCGAGGATTTCCGCAACCTGCAGGGCCTGCAGGTGGGCAATGCCACGCTGGCGCTCGACGTGGTGCGCGACGGCAAGCCGGTGCAGCTGCGCGCCGGCCTGCGCGAACTGCCCCGTGACGGGGCCAGCCTGGATCCCCGCCTGGCCGGGGTCACTTTTGCTGAATTGCCGGAGTCCCTGCGGCGCCAGGGGGCGCATGGGGTGCTGGTGGATGCCGTCGCGCGGGGCAGCGCCGCGGCCCGCGCCGGGTTGCAGGCGGGCGATGTGCTGCTGGCCGGCAGCAACGGCGATTTCGGCGACCTGGCGAGCTTCCGGGCCTCCTTCGCATCGCCGCCACAGCAACTGGTCTTCAATGTCTGGCGTGACGGCGAACGCGGCCAGGTGCTCGTGCGCTGATATCCCATCCACAAGGAGAGTTCCACGATGTCCACCGAAGCGATGAAGAGCAACCTGAGCGAAGCCGGCTCGCACCTGAAGCAGGCCGCATCGGCCGCGGGCGAATCCATCAAGGGCGCGGCCTCCGCCGCGGGTGACGAACTGCGCCTGGGCAAGGCCAACACCAAGGCGGAACTCGCCGATGGCGCCCTGTCCGGCATCGCCGCAGCCGAGAACATCGGTGCCGCGGCCAAGGAGCAGATGGACGTGCTGATGGACAAGAGCCGCGACATGATCGACAGCGCCGCGGAGCTCATCCGCGAGCGCCCGCTGACGGCGTTCGGCATCGCCTTCGCCACTGGGTGGGCGATCGCCAAGCTGGCCCGCATGGGCAGCAGCAGCGACACCAAGTAATTCCGCGCAATGGACACGCAGGGGGAGCGTGGCAGGGACAGCCCGGCGCCTGACTTGCTGCAGGCGTTCCGGGAAGTCGGCGAGGCGGGCCGGTCGGGCCTCGGCGCGGCCCGCGACGCCAGCAAGGCCATCCGCACGCTGCTGGCCGCCGATGTCTCGCTGGCGCGCAGTGCATTCGGACGCACGCTGGCGCTGACCGGCGCGGCGATCGCGTTCGGCGCCACCGCGTGGCTGCTGCTGATGGGTGCGCTGGTCGCGGGGCTGGTGCTGCGGTTTGGCTGGGCGTGGTGGGTGGCGATGGTGCTGACCGCCGCGTTGAGCGCCGTGGCCACTGCCGCCGCGGCGTGGGGTGCGATGCGGTATTTCGACCACACCCGCATGAAGGCCACCCGCCGGCAGCTGGCCCGGCTCGGCATCGGCGAATTGGCGGAACACACGCCCGGCGCCGGCTCTCCGGTCGCAGCCCGCGAGGCGACACAGGCCCCGGTGGCGGAAACGGCCAGCGGCGAACCGAAGAAGAACGACCAGGGCATCGACGTCACCCCGCCATGAGGCCCGCATGAGTTTCGAGCAATTGATCGACAAGGTGCACCAGGCCGAGCAGGCGCTCGAGGCCAGCGAACGGGCGGTCGCCGCCGATTGGCGGCACCTGCGGCGTTCATGGCTGGCCGCTTGGACGCCGGGACGCATCGTGGTGGCGGGGCTGCTGAGCGGATTCGTCGTGGGGCGCGCAGAGCTGGTTGCGCGTCGTGGCGGCGGTGGCGTACTGCAGTTGCTGACCGCGCTCAGTGGGCTGTTTGCCAGTGGCAGCGCGCAGGCCGCTGCGAGCCAGGCTGGCGATGCGGCGCACCAGGCCGAACGCACCGCGGAAGTGGCTGGCGCGCCGGCTACTCCCCGCATGCGCAACGGGGACACGGCGCCCGTCGACGAAGACGTGCTGCATGAGCGCCTGCGCCGGGCAGGGACGTTGTGAGCGCGCCGCTTTCGCAGGAAAATGGTCCGCAGGGTGATGAAGTTGACGTCGCCGTCGCGGCGGTCGAGGGCGAGGAGGTTCCGCGCCCGCGCGCATCCGTTGCGCTGATGGTCTTGGCCACGTTGGCCGTGGGGTTCACGTTGTGGGCCATGCAGGAAGTGGCGCTGCCGATCCTGCTGGCACTGTTCTTCGCGCTGGTGGGCAACCCCATCATCCGCTTGTTCGGGAAGCTGCGCGTCCCGCGTTCCCTCGCGGCAGTGCTGGTGGTCGCGGGAGGGTTGCTGCTCGCCTTCGCGCTGGGTCGCCAGCTGGTGGCGCCGGCGACCGAATGGGTGAGCGAATTGCCGCAGCAGATGGCGCGGTTGCAACCGAAACTGCGCAGCCTGGCCAAGCCCGTGCAGGATGCGAACCGCGTGGCGGAGAACATCGCGCGGGCAGCCGGTGGCGACGCCGCGCCGAAGTCGGTGCCGGTGGTGCGCACCGCCGACAGCGCCTCCGCGTTCAAGCCGCTCACGGCCACGCCGAAGATCCTCGCGCAGGTGCTGGCGGTGATCCTGCTCACGTTGTTCTTCATGATCTTCGGGCAGGACCTGCAACGCCACGCCATCGACCTGTTGCCGAGCTGGCGGAAGAAGCGGCTGACGGTGGACATCCTGCAGTCGATCGAACGCGAGATGTCGCGCTACGTGCTGACCATCAGCGTGATCAACGTGGTGCTTGGACTGGTGATCGCCGCGTCGCTGCATGTCGGTGCCGGCATCGACTGGCAGGACGCGCTGCTGTGGGGAACCATGGCGACGATCCTCAACTACGCGCCGTACGCCGGTCCGCTGATCGGCGTGATCGTGATGCTGGTGATGGGCTTCGTGACACGGCCGCCGGTGTGGCCGGCACTGGTGCCGGCGGCGATCTACCTGGGCCTGCACACGCTGGAGGGACAGATCATCACGCCGATCGTGCTGGGCCGCCGCATGGCGCTGTCGCCACTGCTGCTGATGCTCGCGCTGATGGTGTTCGGCTGGATGTGGGGCATCATCGGCCTGCTGCTCGCGGTGCCGCTGCTGGTCTGCGCGAAGATCGTGCTGTCCAAAGTGGAAGGCATGGACGGCTGGGCCCGCCTGCTGGAATGACACGGTTGTAAACTCGCGGGGTGCGATTCCCCGTGCTGGCCATCACCCTCGATCTCGACGACACCCTGTGGCCGTTCGCCCCGGTGGGCGAACGCGTGGAACGCGTGCTGCACGACTGGCTGCAGGCGAACTGCCCGGCTACCGCCGACCGCTACCCGTTGCCTCGCATGCGTGAACTGCGCGAGCGGTTGAATGCCGCGCATCCGCACCTCGTGCACGATTTCTCGACGATGCGGCGGATGACGCTGGAGCACGCGTTGGCAGACAGTGGCGACGATCCCGCGCATGCGGAACCGGCGTTCGATGCATTCTTCGCCGAGCGCAACCGCGTGGAGTGCTACCCGGACGCGGAGCCGGCGCTGCACCGCCTGGCCGCGCGCGTGCCCTTGGCCGCATTGAGCAATGGCAATGCCGACCTGGGGCGGATCGGCCTGGCGGGCCACTTCCGCTTCCAGCTGGGTGCGGCCGAACATGGCGTGCCCAAGCCCGAACCCGGAATCTTCCACGCGGCCTGCGAACGCCTCGGGCTTGCGCCGGCAGAAGTGCTGCACGCGGGCGATGACATCGAGATGGATGTCATTGGTGCGCAACGCGCCGGGCTGCGCACCTGCTGGATCAATCGTACCGCCGCCGGGTGGCCCGCGCAGCTGCCACCACCCGATCTCGAGGTCACCACGCTGTCGGCACTGGCCGACTGGCTGGACGCCAACTTCGACCCCCCGTTGCCTCCCAGGGAATTGCCATGAATCCGCGCGACGCCATCGTTTCCCAGTCCAGTGGCGCACATCCGCTGTTCTGCCTGCACCGCTCCGGCCTGGACGACTGGCGCGCAGGGCAGTCCCTGCAAGTGGGGCAGTGGATCGACGTGCATACCTTCAAGGCCGAATCCGGCAGCCTGCTGTTGTTCCCAGGCGCCGACCATGGCGTCGGTGGCGCGGCGATCGGCATCGGCGATCTCGACGATCCGTTCTGCTATGCGCATGCGCCGTACGCCTTGCCCCCGGGCGACTGGGCACTGGCCAGCGAATTGCCACGCTCGGCGCGCAACGCGTTGCAGCTGGGCTGGGGACTGGGCGCGTACACGTTCGACCGCTACCGGGCGGGCAAGCGCGCGCCGGCGCGCCTGGTGCTGGAGAACCCGGATGCCGAAGTCTCGGCAGTGATCGATGCCTGCACGCGCGTGCGCGACCTGGTGAACACGCCGACCGAACACATGGGGCCCGATGACCTCGAAGCGCGGGTGCGGGAGCTTGCCGATACGCATGGTGGACATGTCGACGTGGTGCGCGGCGATACATTGCTCGAGGCCAATTACCCGGCGATCCACGCCGTGGGTCGCGCGTCGCACCGCGATCCGCGGATGATCTCGCTGGATTGGGGCGATGCGTCCGCGCCGCACCTGGTGCTGGTGGGCAAGGGCGTGTGCTTCGACACCGGCGGCCTGAACCTCAAGGCCAGCTCGGGCATGCGCAACATGAAGAAGGACATGGGGGGCGCCGCGCACGCGATCGCCCTTGCAGGCCTGGTGATGGACC
>Ga0207982_1000007_pt1 | contig 23296 bp, 20 predicted proteins | sample SoimicmetaGmgHAB_FD_188335 | JGI IMG/M metagenome (GOLD analysis project Ga0207982, IMG submission 188335) | Soil and rhizosphere microbial communities from Laval, Canada - mgHAB (SPAdes) (version 2) | ecosystem: Environmental > Terrestrial > Deep subsurface > Rock core/Sediment | place: Laval... | reverse complement strand
GAAGGCATCGACAGCGCGATCGAGCGTGCAGTGGCCTATGTCGAGGCCGGCGCCGACATGATTTTCCCGGAAGCGATGAAGACGCTGGACGACTACCGCAAGTTCAAGGCAGCTGTGAGGGTTCCGATCCTAGCCAACCTCACGGAGTTCGGCAGCACGCCGTTCTTCACCACCGATGAGCTGCGGGACGCGGGCGTGGACATCGCGCTGTATTGCTGCGGCGCGTACCGGGCGATGAACAAGGCGGCGCTGCACTTCTACGAGACGGTGCGCCGCGAGGGTACGCAGAAGAACATCATCGACACCCTGCAGACCCGGGCCGAGCTGTATGACTTCCTGGGCTACCACGCCTACGAGGACAAGCTCGACGCGCTGTTCGACAAAGACAAGTGACGGAGACGAGAAGATGAGCGAACAAGTCCTGCCGAAGGTGAAGAAATCCGTCGCGCTGAGCGGCACCGCCGCCGGCAACACCGCGCTGTGCACGGTGGGTCGCAGCGGAAACGACCTTCACTACCGCGGTTACGACATCCACGACCTGGCGACGAAATCCACCTTCGAGGAAGTCGCGCACCTGCTGGTGCACGGCGAGCTGCCGACCGCCTCCCGACTGGCCGCCTACAAGGCCAAGCTGAAGCGCTTGCGTGGACTGCCAGCGATCGTGTCCGAGGCGCTGGAACTGGTGCCCGCGAACGCGCATCCGATGGACGTGCTGCGCACCGGCTGTTCGGTGCTCGGTACGGTGCTGCCCGAGCGCGAAGGGCACCCGGAATCCGAGGCCCGCGACATCGCCGACAAGCTGGTGGCCAGCTTCGGTTCGATGCTGCTGTACTGGTGGCACTTCACCCGCAATGGCCGGCGCATCGACGTGGAGACCGAAGACGACACGGTGGCCGCGCACTTCCTGCACCTGCTGCATGGCGAGCCGCCGTCGAAGCTGCACGAGGATTCGCTGGACAAGTCGCTGATCCTGTATGCCGAGCACGAGTTCAACGCCTCGACATTCACCGCGCGCGTGATCGCCGGCACCGGATCCGACATGCATTCATGCATCACCGGGGCGATCGGCGCGCTGCGCGGTCCCAAGCACGGCGGCGCCAACGAAGTGGCGATGGACATCATCAGCCGTTACAGCACCGCCGACGCGGCGGAAGCGGATATCCGGGCGCGCATGGAGCGCAAGGAAATCATCATCGGCTTCGGGCACCCGGTCTACACCATCGGGGATCCGCGCAACCCGATCATCAAGGAAATCTCGCGCAAGCTGTGTGCCGATGGTGGCAACCAGACGCTGTTCGACGTGTCCGAACGCATCGAGTCGCTGATGTGGGACACCAAGAAGATGTTCCCGAACCTGGACTGGTACAGCGCATCGGCCTACCACATGATGGGCATCCCGACGGCGATGTTCACGCCGTTGTTCGTCATCGCACGCACGACCGGCTGGAGTGCGCATGTGATCGAGCAACGCCAGGACGGCAAGATCATCCGCCCGAGCGCGAATTACATCGGTCCGGACGATCGCCCGTATCCGCCGATGGAGCGCCGCTGACGCACGTTTGCCGTTCCCGTGAAGGCCGCGCCCCGCGCGGCCTTTTTTTTCAAAGCGCGGCGGCGAGCCGGCTCCCCTGGTTGATCGCCCGCTTGGCATCGAGCTCCGCGGCGACGTCGGCGCCACCGATCAGGTGCGCGTTCCGGTTGGCCGCGACCAATGCATCGAACAGGCTGCGACGCGGTTCCTGGCCTGCACAGATGACCACGTGGTCGATCTCGAGCAACTGCTCCTCGCCGTCGATGCGAATGCGCAGCCCTGCGTCGTCGACACCGAGGTACTCCACACCACCGAGCATCTTCACGCCCTTCGATTTCAGCGTGGCCCGGTGGATCCAGCCGGTGGTCTTGCCAAGCCTCGCCCCCGGTTTGCCCGGCGTGCGTTGCAGCAGCCAGACCTGGCGTGCTGGCGGTTCAGGGCGGGGCGGCGCGAGGCCGCCGGGCGAATCGAAGCCGGCGTCCACGCCCCACTCGGCCATCCAGCGCGCACGATCCAGCGCAGGTGATTCGCCGTCCTGCACGAGGAATTCGGCGACGTCGAAGCCAATCCCGCCGGCACCGATGATCGCGACCTTCGCACCGGGTACGACGCGCCGTTGCAGCACGTCGAGGTAGCTGACGACTTTCGGATGATCCGCTCCGGGAATGTCGACGGCGCGCGGGGTGACACCGGTGGCGACGACCACGTCATCGAAGCCCGCCACGTCCGTTGCATCCGCCGTGGTGCCAAGGCGCAGCTGTACGCCGGTCTCCGCGATGCGGTTACGGAAGTAACGCAGGGTCTCGTGGAATTCCTCTTTCCCCGGGATCTGCTTCGCCAGGTTGAACTGGCCGCCGATCTCGTTCGCTGCATCGAACAGCGTGACGCGATGCCCGCGCTCTGCGGCCACGGTTGCACAGGCCAATCCGGCAGGGCCAGCGCCGACCACGGCGATGGATTTCGCCGACGCGGCCGGCGTGTAGTTCAGTTCGGTTTCGGCGCAGGCGCGCGGATTGACCAGGCAACTCGCGGGCTTGTTCTGGAACACGTGGTCGAGGCAGGCCTGGTTGCAGGCGATGCAGGTGTTGATCGCATCGCTGCGGCCGGCGCGTGCCTTGTTGACCCACTGCGGATCGGCGAGCAGCGGCCGCGCCATCGACACCATGTCGGCATGGCCGGCGGCGAGCACCGCTTCCGCGACCTCGGGCATGTTGATGCGGTTGGTGGTGACCAGCGGCAAGTGCACGTGCGGCTTCAACTTCGCGGTGACACCGGTGAATGCGGCGCGCGGCACCGAGGTGGCGATGGTCGGCACCCGCGCCTCGTGCCAGCCGATGCCGGTGTTGATGAGCGTCGCCCCCGCGCCTTCCACCGCTTTCGCCTGGGCGACGATATCGTCCCAACCGTTGCCGCCTTCGACCAGGTCGAGCATCGACAGCCGGTAGATGATGATGAAGTCCGGCCCGCAGGCCTCGCGCACGCGGCGTACGATTTCGACGGCGAAGCGCATGCGCTTCGCGGCATCGCCGCCCCATGCATCGGTACGCGTGTTGGTGCGGGCGACGGTGAACTGGTTCAGGAGATAGCCTTCGGATCCCATGATTTCGACGCCGTCGTAACCGGCCTCGCGGGCAAGCTTCGCCGCGTTGGCAAAGTCATGGATGTGGCGTTCGATACCGCGTGCCGATAGTGCGCGCGGAGTGAACGGATTGATCGGCGCCTTGAGCCTCGACGCCGAGACCGACAGCGGGTGGTAGGCGTAGCGGCCGGCATGCAGCAGCTGCAGGCAGATCTTTGCATCGTGCGCATGCACTGCCGCGGTGACCTGGCGATGCCTGGCCACGTGCCACGGCATCGACATGCGGCTGGCGAACGGCTTCAGCCAGCCGACGAGATTCGGGGCGAAGCCGCCGGTCACGATCAGGCCCGCGCCCCCAGCGGCGCGCTCGCCGAAATAGGCGGCCAGCTTCGGGAAATCACGTGCGTGGTCCTCGAGCCCGGTATGCATCGACCCCATCAGCACGCGGTTGCGCAGGGTGGTGAAGCCCAGGTCAAGCGGGCGGAACAGGTGCGGATAGGGGGTGGCGTCACTCATCGCCAAAGCATACTGGTGCGTATGCTTGCGTGCACGCTGGCCCGCTCGCAGACTGCGGGTCACTGCCAATCAGGGGAACCCGCATGCCCGTCCGATCCCACGTACTTCCGCTGGCCTTGGCCATGTCTGCATGGCTGGCTTCGAGCGGGGCGCTCGCAACGCCCGTGCACCCGCAGGCAAGCACGGCGGCGCAGTCCGGCAAGGCCGCGAAGCTCGATGCGATGTACGCGCAGTACTGGGAGGAATTCCTGCGGCTCAACCCGGTGGCTGCCACGTACCAAGGCGATGCGCGCTTCAATGACCAGTTGCCGGATACCTACTCGGCGGCGTACCGGCAGCGCATGCATGATTTCCATGCGCGTTGGCTGCAGCGCGTGGAACCCATGGGGCTGACCGGCCTGAATGAACAGGCCCGCATCAGCTACCAGATCTTCGTGCGCCAGGAGAAGGAAGCGCTCGAAGGCGAGCGTTACCCCGGATGGATGCTGCCGGTGGACCAGATGGGCAGCATCGCCACCAGCATGGCGCAGCTCGGCAGCGGCACCGGTGCGCAGCCATTCAAGACGGTCAAGGACTACGACAACTGGCTGGCGCGCGGCAATCGCATCCCGGTGCTCGTGGACAGCATCATCGGCGACATGCGCCAGGGCATGAAGGCGGGCGTGGTGCAACCGCGCGCGCTGATGGTGAAGGTGGTGCCGCAGTACGACGCGATCATCAAGGACAGGCCGGAGGATTCCCTGTTCTGGGATCCGATCAAGGCAATGCCGAAATCGTTCAAGGCCGCGGACAAGACCCGGCTCACGCAGGCCTACCGCATGATGATCGGTATGCGGATGATGCCGTCGCTGCGCAAGCTCCGCGACTTCATCGACAAGGAATACCTGCCGGCAACACGCGACAGCGTGGGCCTGGACAAACTCCCCAATGGGGCGGCGTGGTATGCGTACAACGTCCGCGCGACCACCACCACCGATCTCACGCCTGCGCAGATCCACCAGGTGGGCCTGGACGAGGTGGCGCGCATCCACGGCGAGATGGCCGGCGTGATGAAGGACGTGGGCTTCAAGGGCTCGCTGCATGACTTCTTCGAGTTCATGCGCAGCGACAAGCAGTTCGAGTTCAAGTCCGAGGCGGAACTGCTGGATTTCTACCACGCACTCGACACACGGATCATGCGCCGCGTGCCGGATCAGTTCACGTTGTTGCCGAAGGCCGGGTTCGAAGTCAGGCCGACCGAGGCCTTCCGCGCGAAGTCCGCCGCCGGCGGCGAGTACCAGGCGCCGAGCGAGGATGGCTCGCGCCCCGGCATCTTCTATGCAAACACCTACGACCTGCCATCGCGCAAGCGTTGGGACGCGGAGGATCTCTTCCTGCACGAGGCGATCCCGGGCCACCATTTCCAGATCGCGCTGCAGCAGGAGCTGAAGGGCGTGCCGGCGTTCCGTCGCTTCGGTGGCAACACGGCGTACGTGGAAGGGTGGGGCCTGTACGCCGAGTCGCTGGGCAAGGACCTGGGCGTATACGAGACGCCGTATGACTATTTCGGTTACCTGCAGAACGAGCTGTGGCGCGCGATCCGGCTGGTGACCGACACCGGCCTGCACAGCAAGGGCTGGACCCGCGAGCAGGTGATCAAGTACATGCTGGACAATTCGGCGGCGTCGGAGACCGATGCCACGGCCGAAGCCGAGCGTTACATCGCATGGCCGTCGCAGGCGGTGGCCTACAAGATCGGCGAGCTGAAGATCCAGTCCCTGAAGAAGAAGGCGAAGGCCGCGTTGGGCGGCCGTTTCGATCCACGCGAATTCCATGCGCAGGTGCTGAAGGACGGCGCGGTACCGCTGGACGTGCTGGAGGACAAGGTCGACCGCTGGATGGGCCCGAAGCAGGGCTGACCAGGAACCTGAATACGCCCCCGTGCCGGACCGGCTATACTGGGCAGGTTCGCGCACGGCGGGTCCGGTTTCCATCGCAGACCGCCGCGGCCCCCGAGGGGATCACCGCAGCTTCTCACGCACGTCTTTCGTTGCGCCGACACGCCCCCGGGAACCGGGTGGCGTTCAATCCGTGTCCGCAGCGCGTCAGGAAAGCTCCGGGTACATGGCATGGCATCTCTTGCCACGCCCATCCATCCGGAGATCCACCATGAATTTCGAAACCCTCGGCCTCTCGCCGGCCCTGCTGCGCGCGCTTGCCGAACAGGGCTACACCACGCCCACGCCGATCCAGGCCCAGGCCATCCCCCTGGTGCTGTCAGGCCATGACGTGCTGGGCGGTGCCCAGACCGGCACCGGCAAGACGGCGGCCTTCGGCCTGCCGCTGCTGCAGCACCTTGCGAAGGAGACGCCGCCCAAGGGGCCGCGCAAGCCGCGCGCACTGGTGCTGGTCCCCACGCGCGAGCTCGCCGTGCAGGTCAGCGACAACCTCAAGGGCTACGCAAAGCACCTGCGCCTGAATGTCACGACGCTGTTCGGTGGCGCCGGCATGCAGCCGCAGATCGACAACCTGCGCCGTGGCGTGGACGTGCTGGTGGCCTGCCCGGGCCGCCTGCTGGACCACATGGAGCGTGGCACCGCCAAGCTCGACGCGGTGGAGGTGCTGGTGCTGGACGAGGCCGACCGCATGCTCGACATGGGCTTCCTGCCTGCGATGAAGCGCATCCTATCGCGCGTGCCTGCACAGCGGCAGACGCTGCTGTTCTCCGCCACGTTCGAGGCGCGCATCAAGGCGCTCGCCCTGGAGTTCATGCGCGATCCGAAGCAGGTGCAGGTCGCCGCGCAGGCCGCCATCGCCGACACCATCGTGCACCGCGTGCATCCGGTGGAGGTCTCGCGCAAGCGTGACCTGCTGGTCGACATCCTCGCCGCGCGCCACACCGAACAGGTGCTGATCTTCGGCAAGACCAAGCATGGCTGCAATCGCCTGTGCGAGCAACTGGAGAAGGCGGGCCTGCCGGCGCTGGCGATCCACGGCAACAAGAGCCAGGCGGCGCGCCAGAACGCCCTCAACCAGTTCAAGAGCGGCAAGGCCCGCATCCTGGTCGCCACCGACGTGGCTGCGCGCGGTCTCGACATCCCCGACCTGCCGCTGGTGATCAACCACGACCTGCCGATGGTGGCCGAGGATTACGTGCACCGCATCGGCCGCACGGGTCGCAACGGCGCGACGGGCGAGGCGCTGTCGCTGGTGTCCCCGGAGGAAGGTCCGCTGCTGCGCCAGATCCAGCGCATGCTGAAGGCCGACATCACGATGGAGCCCATCAGCGGTTTCGAGCCGAGCCGTCCGATCCGCCTGGATGGCCCGATGCCGAGCAACCGTCCTGCGGGCAAGCCCGGTGGACAGCGTCCGCCGCGCAAGCCGGCACCGCGCCCGCATGCCCGCCCGCAGGGTGCGCAGGGTGCCCCGAAGGCCGGCGCGCATGCGCATGCCGGTGCGCGGCCTGCCCGCGGCAACAATGCAGGTGGACGGCGCGGCAACCGCGCCTGAGGTCCGGGCTCAGCGGGCCGTGCCCGTGGGCCGTACGTAATAGACCACGCCGAACTTGTCGTCGGTGAACAGCAGGCGGTCCGGCCCGAGGCGAATCACGCCGCACGGCCGGCCCTGCACCTTGCCCTTGACGAGGAAGCCGGTGATGAAATCCTGCTGGTGATGGCCGTCGGCATCCATCCGCACCATGCGGTAGCCGTGGCCGAGCAGGGGGCTGCCTGATCCGTGCAACGCGACGACGTACTGGCCATCCAGTACGTCGTTTTTCGTTCCGCCTGCCGGAAACCAGTCGAACCCGAGTGCCGAGGCATGTGCCTGGAACACCGCCACCGGTCGGCCCACGTTCGTGCAGCCGCTGGCGCGCGGGTATTTGGGGTCGACGCGGATGCGCGTGCCATCCACGTAGCAGGATGGCCAGCCGTAATCGGTGTCCGGCTCCAGCGCTTGGAAGGTTTCGTTTGGAAGGTCGGGGCCGAGATGGTCCACGCCCTGGTTGGTGGCCATCAACCGGCCATCCACGAAGCCCATCCAGACTGCGTTGCGCACCCCGCGCGCGAACACGCGGGTGTGGCCGCCATCGGGATCCATCTGCAGCACCACCGCCCGGCGATCGCGCTCCGCGATGGATTCGCGGCAGGCATTGCAACTGCTGCCGATCGAGACGTAGAGCTTGCCGTCGGGACCGGGCACCACGGTGCGGGTCAGGTGCCAGCCGCCGTTGGCCGCCGACAGCCCGTGATCCGGGAACGTCGCGATGACCTGCGGCTTGCCGGTGGGGTGCAACTCGCCCGGCGTGTAGCGATAGCGCAGCAACGCGTTGGTGACGGCGACGTAGATCCACGTGGCGTGGTCCGCATCGGTGTGGAAAGCCACGCTGTTGGGATTGCGCAATCCCGTCATCCACGGGGTGACGCGGGCGACCGTGCCGCGCGCCGCGTCGAACCCATCGAGGATGTACACGGCACCGCGATTGTTGTCCGCCAGTGAATCCATTTCAGTGAGGAACAGCCGGCCATCGGGGCTGCGGGCGAAGAAGCGCGGGCGCCTGAATCCTTCGGCCAACGGCGAGACCGTGAGCCCCGCAGGCAGGTTCAGCGTGACCGTGCGGCCATCGCGCAGGTGCATCGCGTGTGGCACCAGCGCATCGGCGGTGCTGGTTGCGAATGCGCTCCCGGCGAGCAGGGACAGCAGCAGCCCAACCGCGCGCATCCGCATCGTCATGGCAAGGTCTGCATCTCGATGCGGTCTGCGGTGGTGGCGGCATCACCCGCGGCGATGCGGCACAGTTCCGCGGCGCGCTCGTGGCCGAGGTAGCGATGAATCGCGACCCGTGCGAGATACAGCAATGGAATGAGCGCGATCGCCGCCAGCATCTTGTAGATGTAGTTCAGCGTGCCAACGGCGAGGAACAGCGACGTGGCCCAGTGCTGCGGGCCGAGCACGAACGCGATGTAGAGCACCACGAAGCTGTCCACCAGCTGCGACACCGCGGTGGAACCGGTGGCGCGCAGCCACGCATGGCGCTCGCCGGTGACGCGGCGGATGCGGTGGAAGACCGCGACATCGACCAGCTGGCCGACCATGAAGGCGACCAGCGATCCCCCGATCGTCCACAGGCCCTGTCCGAACACCGCGGAGAATGCCGCCTGGTAATCCGGCACGCCCTGGGTTTTCGCCACGCCGACCCACCACGATGCGGGCGCGAGGTGGATCGCGACGAAGGCAAAGGCGAATCCGTAGGCGATGAGTCCGGCCGCGAGCCAGCTGATGAACTTCACGCCGCGATGGCCGTAGTACTCGTTGACCGTGTCGGTCATGATGAACACGATCGGCCACAGCAACGTGCCCGCGGTGAAGTTGAGCGAGCCGCTCTGGCCGAACAGGTTCCATTGCAGGGGCGCGATGCCGAGCGTGTCTTCCAGCGCGAAGATCTTGACGCCGATGAACTCCGCGAGCACCGCGTTGACGCAGAAGAACGCGGCAAGGAAGAGGAACAACCGGGTGGCGCGATCGTCCAGCGGGCGCGTACTCACGCATCACCCGCGCGCGACGGAATCTGTCCTTCCGGTGCCACGGCGCCGCCGGAAATGATGAAGCTCATCGCCTGGTCCACGGTCCAGTCGGTGGGGGTGAGCCGATCGACCGGCACCAGCTCCAGGTAGCCGCCGGTGGGGTTGGGCGTGGTGGGCACGTAGACGGCCGCGAGCTCGCGGCCCGTGCCCGCCTCAAGGAGGGTGCGGGTGACGAAACCCACGGTCTTCATGCCGGGGTTCGGGAATTCGATCAGCACGACGCGTTGCGTGCCGTCCGGGGAGGTCTGCAGGATGTCCAGCAGCTTGCGCGCGCTGGAGTACACGGTGCTGGCGAGCGGGATCCGCAGGATCAACGCCTCGAACCAGCGCAGCAGTTGCTGGCCCACCACGCGGCGCGCCAGCAGGCCGACCAGCAGGATCGCCAGCACGGTCCCGGTCATCGCAAGCAGGCCGCGCGCCCAGGAGGTATCGATCCAGCCCAGGTTCACGGGATCGCCCATTGCAAGGTTGTGCAGGATCGGTTCGATCCAGGGACGGCTGATGTCGCTCAGCATGCCGAAGACGAACTTCACCACGACCCAGGTGAGCCAGATGGGCAGCAGGGTCAACAGGCCGGCGAGGAACAGCCGTTGCAGGGATGTGCGGGCAGGTGGCGCGGGGGAGATCGGTTCCATCGCCTGATTCTAAGGCGTGCGGCCGCGTTTCATGCGCACGTAGACCTGCTTGCGCACGCGGGCGACGAGCGCGCCATGCACATCGCGGACCTCGGTGTCGAACCAGCGCAGCACTTTGTCGCCGTTGGCCGCGGCGGTGCGCAGGTCATCGAGCATCGCATCGGTGACGAGGAATTCCGCGTGCACGGTGCTGCGGCCGGGCGATTCGAATTCGATGGCCGCGGCCCGGTCCCAGACGATGTAGTCGTCGTCCAGCAGGTGCAGGATCATCAGCATCCAGAACGGATCGGTCATCGCGAACAGGCTGCCGCCGAACTGGGTGCCGATGAAATTGCGGTTCCACGGGCGCAGCCGCAGTTCCACGCGCGCGCTGCGCCAGTCGGCGCCGACGTGCGTCACGCGGACGCCGGTGAACAGGAACGGCGGCCAGAGGTTGATGCCCCAGCGGAACAGCCGTGGCGTGACCCGCATGTCAGGCGAGCAGCAGGGACGACATCTGGCGGCGGTAGCGGCTGACGAGGTCTTCATCCTCGATCACCCGGAACGCATCGATCAATGCCTTCTTCGGCAGGCCGTCGTTGAAGGTGCGGTCGCGTCGCAGCATTTCCATGAATTGCTGCAGGCCGGCTTCGCTGTCGCCGTGCACGATCGCCTGCGCGCCCAGCAGGTGCCGCGCGGTGAGGTCGTCCGGATTGGCGTCGATCGCCTTGCGCAACACCTCCGCGGGCGGTGCATCCTTCAGCAGGCCGGCGAATCCAAGGCGCGCACGCGCCTTGACGGCGCGATCGTCGGTGGCGAGGTTCGCGGGCAAGCCATCGAGCAGGGTTTCGGCTTCAGGCGCCGCACCGGTGGCGAGCAGAGCAAGCGCGAGATCGAGGCGATGGTTCGGCTGGTCCGGTTCGGTTTCCACGAGGTGGCGCAGGCGCACGACGTCCGCATGCGGATCGGCCGGCGGCGGGGGGGCTGTTTCCACTTCGGGTTCCGCCTCCGCGGTGCGCGGCTCGATGCCGTGGTGGCGCAGGAACTCGCGCACCTGCGCTTCGGGCAGCGCGCCCTGGAAGCCATCCACCGGCTGGCCCTTGTCGAACAGGTACACCGTGGGGATCGAACGGATCTGGAACGCCGCGGCGATCTGCGGTTCGGCCTCGGTGTCCACTTTCGCCAGCACGAACGCGCCGTTGAACTCCGCGGCCAGCGTTTCGAGGATCGGGCCGAGCGTTTTGCACGGGCCGCACCATGGGGCCCAGAAATCGATCAGGACCGGCATCTCCATCGATTTCTGCAGCACGTCGGCCTCGAAGCCCGCGGTGGTGGCGTCGATCACGTGGGGGCTGGCAGCCATCGTCTGGATCCGGTTCCTGGAGGGGCGCACATGGTCGCACAGGCCGGATTGCGGGCGCGTATGCACAATGGCGGGATGACATACGCGACCACATCGAAACTGCGTTCCGTTCCCTCGTTGCCGTGGCTGCCGATGGTCGCGATCGCGATGTTCGCTGCGGGCCTGTTGGCCGCGTCACGCGTGTTGGCTTGGCGGTGGTCGCTGCCGGTGGCCTGGCCGGGAGCCAAGGGCATGCCGGTCGCGGATGCGTTCAATGTGCTGGCGTTCGCCATTCCCGGCGCGTTGATGGCCGTAACGGCCGTGCGCTTCCGCTTGCGTGGTGAAGGACGGCCCCGCGCCGTGCGACAAGCCACATGGATGTGGCTGGTGGCTGCGCTCGCCTTCCTGGCGTTGGCGTTGGCGCGGCTGGACCCGAACGACCCCGACGGTGCGGGCAGCCAGTGGCATGCAGCGTCGTGGACGCTGTGGTGGATCGCGGCGGTGCTGGGGTTCGCCACGGCAGCCATTGGAGCGCGGGGTGCCGCGCGTGCCGCAAGCCTTGGGATGGCGATGCTGATTCTTGCGGGGGTCTGGGTGCTGCCGGCCCTGGCGGGCGCGGGTGCCGCGCAGGGCACGGCCATCGTCGCGTGGATGGCCTGGCCGTTCGTATTCATCGGCGGTCGCCGCTGACGGCCGCCGAATGACGCCCCTGCTGCGCTGCGGTACGCTGGTTGACCCCCGTCCCCCGTGACCGCTGCCGTGTCCCAGCCTGCCGCCCCCGAAGCCCACCCGTACGATCCGGCCGCCGTCGAGGCCGCCGCGCAGGCGTTCTGGGCCGGAACGCGCGCCTATGAGGTGCGGGAGGGCGATCCGCGGCCGAAGTACTACTGCCTGTCGATGCTGCCGTACCCGTCGGGTGCGCTGCACGTGGGGCATGTACGCAACTACACCATCGGCGACGTCATCAGCCGCTACAAGCGCATGACCGGGCTCAACGTGTTGCAGCCGATGGGCTGGGACGCGTTCGGCCTGCCCGCCGAGAACGCGGCGATCAAGAACAAGACCGCGCCGGCCGCGTGGACCTACGCCAACATCGAGCACATGCGCGCGCAGCTGAAGGCGATGGGCTACGCGATCGACTGGTCGCGCGAGTTCGCCACCTGCCGCCCGGACTACTACGCGCACGAACAGCGCATGTTCGTGCGGTTGATGAAGAAGGGCATCGCCTATCGCCGCAACAGCGTGGTGAACTGGGATCCGGTCGACCAGACCGTGCTCGCCAACGAACAGGTGGTGGATGGGCGCGGCTGGCGCACCGGCGCGCTGGTTGAAAAGCGCGAGATCCCACAGTGGTTCCTGCGCATCACCGATTACGCGCAGGAATTGCTGGATGGCCTGGACACGCTTCCGGGCTGGCCGGATTCGGTCAAGACGATGCAGCGCAACTGGATCGGCCGCAGCGAAGGACTGGAAATCCAGTTCCGCGTGGAGGGCGAAGCGGAGCCGCTGACGGTGTTCACGACGCGTCCCGACACGCTCATGGGCGTCACCTTCCTCAGTATCGCGGGCGAGCATCCACTCGCGAAGAAGGCGGCGGAGGGCAATCCGGAACTGGCCGGGTTCGTTGCGGAGCTGAAGCAGGGCGGGGTTTCCGAAGCCGAGCTTGAGACGCAGGAGAAGCGCGGCATGGCCACCGGCCTGTGGGCCAGCCATCCGCTGACCGGCGATGACGTGCCGATCTATGTCGCCAACTTCGTGCTGATGGGTTACGGCACCGGCGCGGTGATGGCGGTGCCCGCGCACGACCAGCGCGACTGGGAGTTCGCCAAGGCCTACGGCCTGCCGATCCGCCCCGTGGTGGCGCCGCTTGCGGTGCGCGATGCGCTGGCCGAGATCGACAAGGACACGCAGCGCCATCGCGACGTGATGCAGGCCGCGCTGGGCGTGCAGACCGCGCTCGACGTGTACGACACCGATGCCGCGGTCGACGTGGTGCGCGAGTTCCTGCGTTCGGTGAACGATGACGGCGCCCATACGGAACGGGGTTGGCTGTTCAATTCCGACGAGCTCGACGGCCTCGATTACGACGGCGCGTTCGATGCGCTGGCCAGGCAGTTCGAGGCCGACGGCCGTGGCACGCGGCGCGTGAACTTCCGCTTGCGCGACTGGGGCGTGTCGCGCCAGCGCTACTGGGGCTGTCCGATCCCGGTGATCTACTGCGCCAAGTGCGGCGCGGTGCCGGTGCCCGAAGACCAGTTGCCGGTGGTGCTGCCGGAGGACGTGCAGGACGCATTCGCGGCGGGGCAGGTGATGTCGCCGATCAAGGCCGACCCGGAATGGCGCAAGACCACCTGCCCGCAGTGCAGTGGCACGGCCGAGCGCGAGACCGACACGTTCGACACCTTCATGGAATCGAGCTGGTATTACGCGCGCTATACGTCGCCGGGTGCCAGCGACATGGTGGATGCGCGCGCGAAGCACTGGCTGCCCGTGGACCAGTACATCGGCGGCATCGAGCACGCGATCCTGCACCTGATGTATTTCCGCTTCTACCACCGGCTGATGCGCGATGTCGGCCTGGTGCCGGGCAATGAGCCCGCGACCAACCTGTTGACGCAGGGCATGGTGGTGGCGGAGACGTTCTGGCGCGAGGGTCCGCTGGGTTCGAAGGAATGGATCAACCCGGCCGATGTCGACGTGCGGCGCGACGACAAGGGCCGCGTGACCGGTGCGACGCTTCGTTCCGACGGCGCGCCCGTGCACGTGGGTGGCGTGGAGAAGATGTCGAAGTCGAAGAACAACGGCGTGGATCCGCAGTTGCTGGTGGATCGCCATGGCGCGGATACCCTGCGCCTGTTCTCGATGTTCGCGGCGCCGCCGGAACAGTCGCTGGAATGGAGCGATGCAGGCGTGGACGGCATGGCGCGCTTCCTGCGCCGGTTGTGGCGCGACGTGCACGCACACGTTGCCCAGCCCGACCATCCGGAGATCGGCGCGCTGCTGGCCGCCGGCGCCACGCTGGATCCGGCGCAGAAAGCCATTCGCCGCCAGGTGCACGAGACCATCCAGAAAGTGGCTGACGACTATGGCCGCCGCCACAGCTTCAACACCGCGATCGCGGCCTGCATGGAGCTGCTGAACGCATTGGCAAAGTTCACCGACCTGTCGGATGCCGGTCGCGCGGTTCGCCACGAAGCCTTCGAAGCGCTCGTCCTGCTGCTGAACCCGGTGACGCCGCATGCCAGCCACGCACTGTGGCAGGCGCTGGGCCACCGGGAGACGCTGCTGGAGGACGTGCCGTTCCCGGCCGCCGACCCCCAGGCGCTGGTGCGCGATGCGGTCACGCTGGCGGTGCAGGTGAACGGCAAGCTGCGCGCGACTATCGAGGCGGCCGTGGATGCCTCGCGTGAAGCGGTGGAAGCCCAGGCCCTGGCGGAACCGGCCGTGGTCTCCGCGCTGGCGGGGCTGCAGGTCCGGAAGGTGATCGTGGTGCCCGGCCGGATCGTGAACATCGTCGCCGGCTGAGGCTTGCCCTCGTCCGGCCGGTCGGCCAGACTGCCCGCATGAGCCGAATCCTCGCCGTTGCTTTCGTCGCCGCGCTGCTTGCCGGCTGCGGGTTCCATCCGCGCCACGCCCTGCAGCTGCCTCCCGACATCGGACCGCTGCGCGTGGTGTCGGCGGATCCGTACAGTCCGCTGGCGGAGTCCCTGTCCGAGGCCGTGACCCGCGCAGGTGCGATCCCGGCCCCGGCTGACGCCACCGTGGGCGTATCCACGCTGGAAGTGGTGTCCGAGCGCTGGGGCGACATTCCGATCGCGATCGATGCGGTCGGGCGCGCGCAGGAATTCAGCCTGCGCTACGCGGTGATCTTCGCGCTGCGCAACGCGCAGGGGACCGACGTGGTGCCGCAACAGGTGATCGAGTTGTCGCGCGACTACGTGGCGCCGCCCGCCGATGCCCTCGGCAAGACCAGCGAGCGTGAATTGCTGGCCAAGGAACTGCGTCGCGAGATGTCCGCTGCGATCCTCCGCCGCATCGACGCCGTCGCGCGCAAGCCGCGGCCCTGAGCCCGGGGTGGAGCTCAAGCCCGACCAGCTGGCGGCCCAGGCCCGTCGCGGTCCGCTGAAACCCGCCTACCTGATCGCCGGCCCCGAACTGCTGACCGTCATCGAGACGGCGGATGCCGTGCGTGAACGCGCGCGCGCCGATGGCTGCGAAGAGCGGGACGTGTTCGATTTCAATGCCGACTCAGATTGGTCCCCGGTGGAATCGGCGTTCGCCTCGATGGGACTGTTCGGGACAGGCCGCCTGGTCGAAGTGCGGCTGGCCACCGGCAAGCCGGGCAAGGACGGTGCGAAGGTGATCACCGGGTTCTGCGCGGATCCGCCGCCCGGCGTGATCCTGCTGGTCACCGGGGCGGAATGGAGCAAGGCGCACGCAGGCAAGTGGACCGAGGCGATCGCGCGCGTGGGCGACATCGCCGTCGCGTGGGCAGTGAAGCCGCACGACCTGCCCGGCTGGATCGAGCAGCGGATGCGTTCGCGCGGCGTGACTGCGGACCGCGCGGCCGTGGATCTGCTGGCATCGCGCATGGAAGGCAACCTGCTGGCCGCGGCGCAGGAGATCGACAAGCTCGCGCTGGTGGCACACGGCGAGCGGATCGATGCCGCGCGCATGGAAGCGCTGGTGGCCGATGCCGCGCGCTACGACGTGTTCCGGCTGCTCGACGTGGCACTGGGCGGCCAGCCCGCGCAGGTGGCGCGCATGCTCGCCGGCCTGCAGCACGAAGGCACCTCCGTGCACGCGTTGCTGGGCATGGTGGTGATGGAGCTGCAGCGCCTCGCCGTGCTGGCGCAGGTGAAGGCCAGGGGCGGCAACCTCGCATCGGAGTTCCGTGCTCAACGCATCTGGGACAGCAAGCAGGCGCAATACCAGCGTGCGCTCGGACGCTACACCCCGGTGCAGTGGCAACGCCTGCTCGCGGAAGTGTCACGGGTTGATCGCGCGTCCAAGGGGCGTGCGGGCGATGATCCGTGGATCGCGCTGGAGCGGCTGTTGCTGGCGGTGGCCGAACCGAAGGCGTCGCGCCTGCTGGCGGCGCACGCATGAAACTGCGGGTGCTGTACGGCGGCACCTTCGATCCCGTGCACGATGGCCACCTCACGGTGGCGCGGCGCGCGCGCGACCTGCTGGGCGCGCAGGTGGCGCTGCTGCCCGCGGGCGATCCGCCGCACAAGGGCCCAACCGAGGCTTCCGCCCATGACCGCGCGGCGATGTGCCGGCTGGCGGTGGCCGGGGAGCGCGGACTGTCGGTGGACACGCGCGAGGTTGAACGCACGACGCCTTCGTGGACCGTGGATACGTTGCGCGCGTTACGCCGCGAGATCGGCGACGAGGCGCCGGTGGCGCTGATCGTGGGCGCGGACAGCTTCCTCGGCCTGCCGACATGGAAGGAATGGCGCACGTTGCCCGCGCTGGCGCATTTCGTCGTGGCGGAACGGCCAGGCAGCACGCTGGACGCCGGGATGCCGCCCGAACTGGACGCGGTGCTTGGCAGCCAGTTCGTGGACGACCCGATGCGGCTGCATGCCGCGGCCGCGGGCCTGGTGCTGCGCATGCGGCAGCCGCCCACGCCCGAATCGGCGACGCTGCTGCGCCAGCGCATCGCGGCCGGCCTGCCGTGGCAGGGCTGGGTCCCGCCCGCCGTGGCCGCCTACATCGTCCGGCACGGGCTGTATGGCGCCTGCACCGGAACTGCACCCGGCCCGGGCCTATAATCGCCACGCCTTACGGAGCCGCGCCTTGACCAACCAAGCCCACGTCATCAAGACCCAGTTGCCCAACCCGCCGCCGCCGGTCGATGTGCTGCTCAAGCACGTGCATGCCGCGGTGGAGAACCTCAAGGCAAACGACGTGATGGAGATCGACGTGCGTGGCAAGACCAGCGTGTGCGATTTCCTCGTGATCGCGTCCGGCACGTCCACGCGCCACGTGAAGTCCATCGCCGACGAAGTGGTGCGCGAAGCGAAGAAGCTCGATTGCCAACCGCTTGGGGTGGAAGGCGAGCGCGAGGCGGAGTGGGTGCTGGTGGATCTCGGCGACGTGGTGGTGCACGTGATGCTGCCACGCGTACGCGAGTTCTATGCGCTGGAGCGCCTGTGGACCGTCGGCGACGAACCGCCCGGCGCGCACGACGCCGCCTGAGCGCGCGGGCCTTGGGGCCGCGATGAAATTCCTGCTGGTCGCCGTGGGTGAGCATCCGCCCGGCTGGGTGGCGGAAGGGTTTGCCGAGTACCGCAAGCGCGTGTCGCACGTGCATCCGCTGGAACTGGTCGAAGTCGCGCCCGGCGTGCGCGGCAAGGGCCGGGATCCGGGGCGCGCGATGCAGGATGAAGGCACGCGCGTGCTGGCGGCGATCCCGCGCGGTGCGTGGGCGGTGACGTTGGATGGCCGCGGCAAGCCGTGGAGTTCGGAACAACTGGCGATGCGGCTGGAACACTGGCGCGGGCAGGGGCGTGACCTGGCGTTCCTGATCGGCGGACCGGAAGGGCATGCGCCAGACGTGCTGGCGCGCGCCGATGAATCCTGGTCACTGGGACCGCTGACGCTGCCGCACATGCTGGTGCGGCTGGTGGCTGCCGAACAGCTGTATCGCGCCGTCTCGCTGCTCGGCAACCACCCCTACCACCGCGCCTGAGCCTCAGCGGGCGATACGGAACACCACCGGCACGCGGCCGGTGGCAACCACGGCGTGACCGCCGACCATCGCCGGATGGAAGCGCCAGGCCTTGAGCACCTGCTCACGGGCCGCGCGATCGAGATCGCGTGACCCGCTGCTGCTCGCCACGGTCACCGCCACAGGCACGCCCTGCGCATCCACAGTCACTTCAAGCACCACGGTGCCTTCGACCGCCATCTGCAGCGCGATGCGCGGGTAGGCCGGCGCGGGATTGCGCAGGTACTGCAGGCTGGCCGCGACCGGCGGCCCCGGGTCGGCCGGCAGCGAGGTGCCACCATCACCCGTGTCCGGCGGGAGCGTGGTGTCGACGAGTGGGGTCGTGGGCATTGCCGGCACCCTGGATGGGGCGCTGGTGTCCGTGGCTGGCGCCTTCGGTGGTGCGGTTGGCGGGCGCGGGACCGGGGTCGAAGGTGTCCGCGCGTGCGTGATCTCCGCCCTGACCAGCGGCGGCGGGGGCGGGGGTGGCAGCACGGCAGGAACGAAGGCCACGGCGGTGCGCGTGGCCACCGGTTGGCCCGGCGGGACGCGCGTGGGCACCAGCAGCAGGCCGAGCGCGATGATGTGCAACGCGAGCGCGGTGGACATGCCGCTGATCCGCATGGGGTCGGGTCGCGCGGCATCGGCGGGACCGGCGCGATGGAGCGATTGGGTCAGGACCACGGTGCACCTCCTTTCCGGGGGGTTCACTGATCACAACGCACGCCGCGTCCAGATGGGGTTATCGCAACAGAAAAAGCCCCGCACAGGGCGGGGCTCCGGGGTGAAGCCTGCGGGGCGTCCTTACTTGCCCAGCTCGAACACCACGTTGAGGTTGGCGCTGAGCGAAGCCTCGCCCGGCTCGATCGAGGTTTCCTTGCCTGCGTACGCATCGGAGGCCATCGCACGCATCACCGGCATTGGCGTGCGGATGCCACCGCTGCCTTCATCGATGCTGACGATGCGGCGGACGTGCAGGCCCAGCGCCTGGGCATACATGTCGGCACGTGCACGTGCCTTCTCCAGCGCTGCACGGCGGGCCTCGTCATAGGCCGCCTCCGGCTCGTCCACCTCGAAGCTCGGGCCATTGAGGTCGTTGGCGCCGGCGGCCACCAGGCTGTCCATCACCTTGCCCAGCCTGGCGATGTCGCGCACCTTCACCGACACGGTGTTGCGGGCCTCGTAACCGGTGATCTTCGGCGGCTGGTTCTGCTCGTACTTGTACTGCGCATTGAGGCTCACCCCGCTGGTCTGGATGTCGCGGGACGCGATGCCGGCCGACTTGATCGCGGCGGTGACCTTGGCCATGCGCTCGGCGTTCTGGCGCATCGCGCTGTTCGCATCGGCGGCCTGGGTGACCACGCCCGTGGAGATCGTCGCCACGTCGGGGACGCGCTTGCTGGTGGCCTGGGCGGAGACCGAGACCAGGGTGCCGTCGCTGCTGTACGCGGTCATTGCGGGGCGCTCCTGCGCGTGCGTGGCAGGGATGGCCGCGACCAGTGCGAGCGCGGCAACGAGCGGGGTCAGGAAGATTCGACGCATGGGGACTCCTCGGGAACGGGGGCAGGGTGGTTCAACTACGGTGAACGGGCAGTGAGACGTGATGGGGTCGCCGGCGTGCCAGGCCTGTTGCCGTCGATTCAGACGGAGCGGTCCAGACGCATCGCCGGCTCCTCGCGTACAGCATTCCCCGGCTATGCTGTGACGATGCTGCATCTGGCCTCGCGTTCCCCCCGCCGCGCCGAACTGCTGGCCCGCCTCGGGGTCGATTTCGGCGTGCTCGACATCGACATCCCCGAAGTCCGCGGGCCCGCCGAACCGGCGATCGATTACGTGCGCCGCGTGGCGCGCGAGAAGGCCGGCGCGGGCCTGCTGCGCGTCGTCGCCATTCCCGGCGCGCTGGTGCTGGGCTCCGACACCGAGGTGATCCTCGATGACGTGGTCTTCGGCAAGCCGACCCATCGTGACGATGCCGCGCGGATGCTGGCACAGCTGGCCGGGCGCACCCACACGGTCGCGACCGCGGTCTCGGTGGTGTCCGCCGGCCGCGAGGCGCAGGCGCTCAGCGTGTCGCAGGTGACTTTCGGCGACCTCGCAGGCCCGGTACTGGAACGCTACCTCGATAGCGGCGAATGGGAAGGCAAGGCCGGTGCGTACGCCATCCAGGGCGCGGCGCAGGGCTTCATCTCCCACCTCGACGGCAGCCACAGCGGGGTCATGGGCCTGCCGCTGTACGAGACCACGCGGCTGCTGCGCGAGTTCGGAGTGCTGCCATGACCGAGGAGATCCTGGTCAACGTCACCCCGCGCGAGACCCGCGTGGCCGTGGTCGAGAACGGCATGCTGCAGGAACTGCACATCGAGCGCGGCTGGCGTCGCGGCGTCGTGGGCAACATCTACAAGGGGCGCGTGTTGCGGGTGATGCCGGGCATGCAGGCCGCGTTCGTGGACATCGGCCAGGCGCGTGCCGCCTTCCTGCATGCGAACGACATCTTCAAACCCGCGCCGGGCGTGACCGGGGCGGACGGGACGGGCGAGGAGACAGATGGCCTGCCCGTGGCGACGCCGACGCGGCCGATCACCGAGCTGCTGCGCGACGGGCAGGACATCGTGGTTCAGGTGGTCAAGGATCCGATCGGCAGCAAGGGCGCCCGTCTCACCACGCAACTCAGCATTCCCTCGCGCTACCTGGTGCTGCTGCCGCAGTCGAAGATCGTTGGCGTGTCCGCGCGCATCGAGGATGACGTGGAACGTGCGCGCCTGAAGACGCTGGTCGCGGAGCTGGCGCTGACCGGTGGCTCCGGCTTCATCATCCGCACGAACGCGGAAGGCCAGCCGGCCGAGGCGCTGGCGGAGGACATCGCCTATCTCGGCCGGGCCTGGGCGTTGGTGGAAACGCGTGCGCGCGAGGTCGAAGTGGGCGCCTGCATCTACGAGGACCTCACGTTGCCGCTGCGCGCGGTGCGCGACCTGATGCGCCGCGACGTGGAGAAGGTGCGCGTGGATTCACGCGAGACCTTCGATCGGCTGCGCGTGTTTGCCGCGCAGTACATGCCGGGGCTGGCGGAGAAGTTCGAGCAGTATTCCGGCGCGCGCCCGATCTTCGACCTCTACGGCGTGGAGGACGAGATCCAGAAGGCGCTGCAGAAGGAGGTGCCGCTGAAATCCGGCGGCTACCTCGTGATCGACCAGACCGAGGCGATGACCACGGTCGACGTGAACACCGGCTCGTTCCTCGGCCAGCGCACGCTCGAGGAGACGGTCTACCGCACCAACCTGGAGGCCGCGCAGTCGGTGGCCCGGCAGCTGCGGCTGCGCAACCTGGGCGGCATCATCATCATCGATTTCATCGACATGCAGGATGCGGAACATCGCAGGCAGGTGCTGCGCATGCTCGAGAAATCGCTGGCCAAGGACCACGCCAAGACCACGGTGTACGACTTCTCGCCGCTTGGCCTGGTGGAGATGACGCGCAAGCGCACGGTGGAGTCGCTCGAGCGCCAGTTGTGCGAGCCATGCCCGGCCTGCAACGGTCGTGGCACGCTCAAAACCACGGAAACCATCACGTACGAAATTTTCCGCGAGATCACCCGTGCGGTGCGCCAGTTCGACGCGGAGCGGCTGTTGGTGATCGCGTCGCCGGCCGTGGTCGCGCGCATCACCGAGGAGGAATCCGCGGCCGTGGCGGAGCTGGAGGAGTTCCTCGGCAAGTCGATCCGGTTCCAGCTCGACGACCAGTACCAGCAGGAGCAGTACGATGTCGTGCTGCTCTGACCGCGGCGAGTGATGCGCCGCCACCTGCACCTGGCGGGCCGGAGTGCCTACTACGTCGTGGGCGTCGTGTTGCTGTTGCTGGCGCTGGGGATGGGCGCGCTCAGCCAGTTGATGCCGTGGATCGAACACCATCCGGGCGATGTGCAGGCCTGGCTCAGCGCGCGTGCCGGGCGCCCGGTCGCGTTCTCGCGGCTGGACGCGCACTGGACGCGACGCGGGCCGCTGCTGCAGCTGGGTGACCTTCGGGTAGGCGATCCGCGCAATGCGGTGCACGTGGGCGATGCCGAATTGCTGGTCTCCCAATACATGGGCTGGCTGCCCGGCCACAAGCTGACCGAGTTGCGGTTGCGCGGGATGGCGCTGACGCTGGAACGGCAGGCCGACGGCGAATGGCGGGTGCGCGGATTGCCGGGGCAGGCCACCGGAGGCGACCCATTGTCCGCGCTGGAGCGGTTGGGCGAATTGCAGGTGGTGAACGGGCGCCTGCATGTGCTGGCGCCGTCGCTGGACGTCGACCTGCAGGTGCCGCGCATCGACGTGCGCACGCAAGTCAATGGTGCGCGGGTGCGCGTGGGGATGCGCGGGTGGCTGGCCGGAAGCGCGCAGCCGGTGGATGCCGTGATGGATTTCGACCGCGTGCACGGCGATGGACGCGTGTACGTGGGCAGCCGCAAGCTGGACCTGCGTGGCCATTCCGACGTGCTGCACGCGTTTGGCGTGGCGCTGGCGACAGGCGAAGGCCGGATGCAGGCCTGGTTGGACCTGCGCGCCCGCACCGTGCGCTCCGTCGTGGCCTCCGCCACGTTGTCCGATGTCACGCTGCGCAGTGAAGTGGTTGGCAACACCGCGCCGCCGGTGCGGCTGCAATCGGTGGATGGGCTGTGGCGGTTCCGGCGCGCGGGCACGGATTGGCGCCTCGACGTTCCGAAGATGACAGTGGTCGACGTGCACGGCACGCAACAGCTGGATGGCGTGCAGTTGACGGGTGGCCGCGCGAGTGCGGCGCGTGCCGCGCGCATCGACCTGCCGATGGTGGCCTCGATCGCCAGCCTGTCCAGCGCGTTGCCGGCGGGTTTGTCGAAATGGCTGGCGGCTGCCGCCCCTTCGGGCTCGCTGCGCGACATGCGTTTCGATCGCATGGCCTCGGGCGTGGTGCGCGTTGATGCCACGGCAGACGCTCTGGGTTTCCGGCCGGTAGGACATGCCCCGGGCCTCGCGGGCGTGAGTGGCCGTGTTCTGGGCGATGCCGATGCGATTGCACTCGCGTTTGATCCGTCCAGCACGTTCACCTTCGATTGGCCGACTGGCTTTGGCGTGCGGCACGGCTTCCATCCGTCCGGAACCGTGGTGGCCTGGCGCGAGGGTGGCGGCGTCCGCGTGGGCACGGACTCCCTGCAGCTGCGAGGGCCGGATGCCAGCGTGGAAACGCGCGGCGGCATGTGGTGGCAGGGCGATGGCACGCGCCCCCGCATCGACATCGCGGCCGGGCTGATTGCGGATGCATCCCTCGCGAATGCACGCGGCTTCTGGGTGCATGACCGCATGTCGCCCGCGACCATCGCGTGGCTCAATGGCGCGCTGCAGGGTGGGCGCGTGGTGCGCGCGGACGCGGTGGTTTCGGGCGACCTTGACGACTGGCCGTTCGACCGCAACAACGGCCTCTTC
>Ga0207982_1000005_pt1 | contig 25715 bp, 22 predicted proteins | sample SoimicmetaGmgHAB_FD_188335 | JGI IMG/M metagenome (GOLD analysis project Ga0207982, IMG submission 188335) | Soil and rhizosphere microbial communities from Laval, Canada - mgHAB (SPAdes) (version 2) | ecosystem: Environmental > Terrestrial > Deep subsurface > Rock core/Sediment | place: Laval... | reverse complement strand
CCTGTGAAGGCGGCCATGGAGGGCCGCCGCCCGAAGTGCGCGCAGGACAGCGCGCCCTGAGGGCAAGGGCGACCGGTCGCGGCCAGGGCGAGGCTGTTGCTGCCTGGCCCAGCCGGGCACGCGACTACTCCGGCCACAACCCCCGGATCGCCGCGACGCCCTGCGCGCCGTGCGCTCGCGCCTCACCGATGTGCGACGGATCCATTCCGCCGAGCGCATACACCGGCAGCGACGGCGCCTCCGCACGCCGGGCGCGGAACGCCTCCCAGCCCAAAGACGTGGCATCCGGATGCGACTGCGTGGGCATCACCGGACCCAGGAACGCGTGCACGCAATGCAGGTGCTGCGCGGCACGCAACTCGTCCGGTGTGTGGCACGACGCTGCAAGGCGCAAGTCACCCAACACCGACGTGAACGCCTCGTCGGCCAGTTGCGAGGATTTCAGGTGCAACCCCGCACCATGCATGCGCGCGAGTTTGGGATCCGCACTGATCCACGTGTCGACGCCGTGGCGACGACACATGGCCAACGCATCATCGACAAGCGCGCCCCACCCCGCCGTATCCTCCGCCGCGTAGACCGGCGCACGCAGCAGCACGCGCCTGATCCCGCCGGCCAACGCACGTTCCAGTGATGCGAGCCATGCCACTGAATCTGCATCTGCAGGCTCCGGCGTAATGAGTAGCCGATCCGGTTGCAGCAGGGCCGCGATGACCGGCACATCGGCTGGCGGTGTCGGATAGCGGCTCAGTTGTTCCGGAGGCACCCACGCCAACGCCTGCCCGTCGAGCCCCTTGGGCGTGCCGCTGAAACCGTCCACGATGTGCACATCCAGCAGCAGCGCCTTGGGTTCGCGTTGCGGCACCGCGATCAGCTGCGCGCCGATGCGTGCATCGATCCCCAGCTCCTCATGCAGCTCGCGTGCGAGCGCAATGACCGGGGATTCACCCGGCTCGACCTTGCCGCCCGGGAATTCCCACAGCCCCGCGAGATCCCTGCCCTGCGTGCGGCGCGCCAGCAGGACGCGCCCGCGCACGTCCCGGATGACACCGGCGACGACGTGGATCACGCGTCGCCTTGGGGATCAGGCCAACTGCCCGTGGCAGTGCTTGAACTTCTGGCCACTGCCGCACGGGCATGGATCGTTGCGGCCCACGTTCGCGAACATCGGATCCTGTGGATCCGCCGCCAGCATCGCCGGCTCCGCTTCGCCGTAGTTGGCCATGTTCGGATGCTGGAATTGCATCTGCTGCGCCTGCGCTTCGGCCTGCGCGCGCTCGGCGGCTTCCATCGCGGCGATCTCTTCCTCGCTGCGGATGTGCACGCGCGCCAGCATCGTCGTGACTTCTCGCTTGACCGTGTCGAGCATCTGCGAGAACAGCTCGAAGGCCTCGCGCTTGTACTCGTCCTTCGGCTGCTTCTGCGCGTAGCCGCGCAGGTGGATGCCCTGGCGCAGGTAGTCCATGCGCGCCAGGTGCTCCTTCCAGTTCTGGTCGAGCACGTTGAGCATGAGGTGCTTCTCGACCATGCGCATGGTCTCGTCGCCGAGCTGCTGCTCGCGCGCATCGAAGTGCGAGCCGACGGCCTTCTGCACCTCGTCCTCGATGTCGACGGCTTCGATGTGCTCGCGCGCCTCCACCATCTGCCGCAACGGCAGGGCCACGCCGAACTCGTTCGCAAGCTCCGACTCCAGGCCCGGCAGGTCCCACTGCTCGGCGATGGAGTTGGCGGGCACGTAGCGCTCGACCATGTCGCCCACCACGTCGCCGCGGATGCCGTCGATGTTGTCCTTGACGGACTCGGCTTCCAGCAGGTCGTCGCGCTGCTGGTAGATGACCTTGCGCTGGTCGTTGTTGACGTCGTCGAAATCCAGCAGGTTCTTGCGGATGTCGAAGTTGTGCGCTTCCACCTTGCGCTGCGCGTTGGCGATCTGGCGCGTGACCAGCGGGCTCTCGATGATGTCGTCTTCCTTGAGGCCCATGCGCTCCATCATCTTCTGCACCCAGTCGGCGGCGAAGATGCGCATCAGGTTGTCTTCCAGCGACAGGTAGAAGCGCGAGGAACCCGGATCGCCCTGGCGGCCGGAACGGCCACGCAACTGGTTGTCGATGCGGCGGCTCTCGTGGCGCTCGGTGCCCAGGATGTGCAGGCCACCCAGCGATTTCACCTGCTCGTGGCGCTGCTGCCACTCCGACTTCAGGCGCGCACGCGTGGCCTCGTCGACTTCGGCGCCGGTCTCATCGGCGATGCGTGCAAGCTCGCCGTCCAGCGAACCGCCCAGCACGATGTCCGTGCCGCGACCGGCCATGTTGGTGGCGATGGTGACCGCACCGGGGCGGCCGGCCTGCTCGACGATGTGCGCTTCGCGCTCGTGCTGCTTGGCGTTCAGCACCTCGTGCGGAACGCCGGCCTTGTCGAGGTACTCGCTCAGCAGCTCCGACACTTCGATCGAGGTGGTGCCGACCAGCACCGGCTGGCCGCGCTTGTGCAGCTCGGCGATCTCCTTCGCCACGGCGCGGTACTTGCCGGCGCGGTTGAGGAACACCAGGTCCGCATGGTCCTTGCGCACCATCGGGCGATGGGTCGGGATCACCACCACTTCCAGGCCGTAGATGCTCTGGAATTCGTAGGCTTCGGTGTCCGCCGTGCCGGTCATGCCCGACAGCTTCTTGTACATGCGGAACAGGTTCTGGAACGTGATCGAGGCCAGCGTCTGGTTCTCGCGCTGGATCTCCACGCGCTCCTTCGCCTCCACCGCCTGGTGCAGGCCATCGGACCAGCGACGGCCCGGCAGCGTGCGGCCGGTGAACTCGTCGACGATCACCACCTCGTTGTCGCGCACGATGTAATCGACGTCGCGCTGGTAGATGGCGTGCGCGCGCAGCGCGGCGTTGAGGTGGTGCACGACGTGGATGTTCTGCGGGGCGTACAGGCTGTCGTCGCCCGCGAGGATGCCGGCGCCACGCAGCAGTTCCTCCGCGTGTTCCTGGCCGGCCTCGGACAGGTAGACCTGCTTCTGCTTCTCGTCGACCCAATAGTCGCCGGCGCTGTCTTCCTTGTCCTGGCGCGAGAGGCTCGGGACGATGGCATCGACCCGCGCGTACAGTTCCGGCGACTCGTCCGCCGGACCGGAGATGATCAGCGGCGTGCGCGCCTCGTCGATGAGGATGGAGTCGACCTCGTCCACGATCGCGTAGTGCAGGCCGCGCTGGAAGCGGTCCTCCTTCGACAGCGCCATGTTGTCGCGCAGGTAGTCGAAGCCGAACTCGTTGTTGGTGCCGTAGGTGATGTCGGCGGCATAGGCGGCGTGCTTGTCGCCATGCGCCATGCCCGGCCATACCACGCCGACCGACAGGCCGAGCCAGTTGTAGATCTTGCCCATCTGCACGGCGTCGCGGCGGGCCAGGTAGTCGTTCACGGTGACCACGTGCACGCCCTTGCCTTCCAGCGCGTTGAGGTACACCGGCAGCGTGGCGACGAGGGTCTTGCCTTCGCCGGTGCGCATCTCGGCGATCTTGCCCAGGTGCAACACCATGCCGCCGATCAGCTGCACGTCGTAATGGCGCATGCCGAGCACGCGCTGGCTGGCCTCGCGGCAGACGGCGAACGCCTCCGGCAGCAGCTTGTCGAGGGTCTCGCCCTTGGCCAGGCGCGCCTTGAACTCCCCGGTCTTGGCCTGCAGCTCCGCATCGCCGAGCGCGTGCATCTGCGGCTCCAGCGCGTTGATCTTGCGGACGATGCCATCGAGCTGCTTGAGCAGGCGTTCGTTGCGGCTGCCAAAGACACGGGTGAGCAGGCTGTTCAACATGGGACGGTGGAATCCTTGAAGGGGTCGCCGGTGGCCGGCGCGGCCCGGGAACCCTTGGGGTCCGGACCATGAAAAAAGGGCGCAGTGCGCCCTTTCGTGGCTTGCCTATTGTAGCTGGGGGCGGCCTCGGCCGCCCGCAAGCCCCCCGCTCGGTTCAGCCGTGGGCGGTGCCCGCCGTGGTGTTGCCGGCATAGCCATGTGCCTGCAGGAACGGGGCCGGATTGATGTATTGCCCGTTCTTCCACACCTCCAGGTGCACGTGCGCGCCGGTGGAGCGGCCGGTGGATCCGGCGTGGGCCACCACCGTGCCGCGACGGACCAGGTCGCCCACCTGCTTCAGCAACGCGGTGTTGTGCGCGTAGCGGGTCACATAGCCGTTGCCGTGGTCGATCTCGATGACGTTGCCGTAACCGGTGCGCACGCCCACGAAGCTGACCACGCCATCCGCCACCGCGTACACCGGATCGCCGGTGTGGGCCGCGAAATCGATGCCCTTGTGGAACTGGCCACCGCCACCGAACGGGTCGGCGCGTTCACCGAAGCCCGAGGTGATGATCGGGCTCGCCGTGGGCGAGCGCGACGGCAGTGCGTGCGCGTCGAGCGCGCGGGTCGCCAGGAGCGATTCCAGGACCGAGAGCTGGTCGCCGGAGCTGCGCAGCTGGGCCTGGGTGGTGTCGAGCGCCGACGTCATCGCCGTGGGGCTGATGTCATGCACGGGACCGCCGCCGCCGGCGCCGGGCGTGCCGGAGAAATCGAACTCGCCATCCGAGAGGCCGGTGGTCTGCACGAGGCGCTGGCCCAGTGCATCGAGCCGCGTGGCCTGCGCCTGCAGTTCGGCGAGACGCGCGGACATCGCATTGAGTTCGCGCTGGGCATCGTGGCGGACGGTCGCGACCGTGGCGTCGCGCTGGGCGGCCTGTGCCTGCATCGCCGCCATGCTGGCGTGCTGCCAGGCGGCCTGCGCGCCTGCACCGGCGGCAAGGCCCGTGCCCAGCAGGACGGCGGCGACGCCGAACGGACGGAGGTGGAATGCCGCCATCGCGCGCGAACGCGTAGAGTGTGTCCAGAGTTTGAGGTGCTGCAATGTCATCACGATCGGTCCCGAAATCAGTGGCACCGCCATCGGCGCGCAAGGCGGCGAAGACGGCATGGGAGGCCGCGTTGGCCGGTCCGGCGGCGGATCCGTTGCGTCGCGCCATGTGGCTCGAGGCAGTGGACCAGCAACTGCGACCGGCGCTGCCGCCCGCACTGGCCGCGCACGCGCGCCTGGCCAATGTGGATGGAACGACCCTGGTTTACCTGGTGGACGGGCCGGTGTGGCACAGCAGATTGCGCCTGGCCGGGGAATCCGTCCTTGCTGCAGCCCGATCCGTCGGGCTTGGTGTCACGTCAATGGCGGTCCGCACGGCGCGGCAACCGTTCCCGGAGCCTCCGGGCAGTCGCTCGCGTCCCGGGGCTCCTACCCCGGCAGCGGAACATGCGGCCCTCCGGGCCGCCCGGCATCTGCTGGCCGACCATGTGCCGACCCCACCGGTTCCCGGACGGCGGCGTAGGGCCGAGCCGTCCCGGGGGGCGCATGCTAAGGGCCCGCCGGACGACGATTGTTAAGGGATTGGAAGACGGGGTGAAGCCGTACGGTCAAACCGTGACGGGCATCCCATAAATCGCGGGCAACGTGGCGGCGGCGACGTCATCGTCGAAGGTCACCTCTTCCCAGGCCTGCGGATTGGCCAGCAGTTCGCGAACGAGCCGGTTGTTGAGCGCATGGCCGGACTTGAAGCCGGTGTAGGCACCCAGGATCGGATGGCCGGCGAGATACAGGTCGCCGACGGCGTCGAGGATCTTGTGGCGGACGAACTCGTCCGCGTAGCGCAGCCCGTCCTCGTTCAGCACGCGGAACTCGTCGAGCACGATGGCGTTGTCCATCGAGCCGCCCAGGCCGAGGTTGCGCTCGCGCATGAATTCCAGGTCGCGCATGAAGCCGAAGGTGCGTGCGCGGCTGACTTCCTTGATGTAGCTGGTGGTGGAGAAATCCACCACGGCGCGCGACAGCGACCGCGGGATTGCCGGGTGCTGGAATTCGACGGTGAAATCAAGGCGGAAACCTGCGTAGGGGGTGAACCCGGCGCGCTTGTCGCCATCGGTCACTTCCACCGGTTCGATGATGCGGATGAAACGCTTGGGCGCGTTCTGCTCGTCGATGCCGGCGGACTGCAGCAGGAACACGAACGGGCTGGAGGAGCCGTCCATGATCGGCACTTCGGGCGCGGACAGTTCGACATACACGTTGTCGATGCCGAGGCCGGCGAGCGCGGAGAGCAGGTGCTCCACCGTCATGACGCGGGCACCGTCGCGGATCAGGCCGGTGCACAGCATGGTCTCGCCGACGAGGTCGCCGCGGGCCGGGATCTCGACCACGGGATCAAGGTCGACACGGCGGAACAGCACGCCGGTATCGACAGGCGCGGGTCGCAGCGTAAGGAAGACTTTTTCGCCGCCATGCAGTCCCACGCCCGTGGCGCGGATGACGTTTCGCAATGTGCGCTGGCGAATCATGAGGCGTGGGAGCGTAGCACGCGAGGCGGGAAACCTGAACACGAAAGCTGAATCACGGCGTCAGTCCAGAACGGGCCGCCGGCGGCGCAGCCGGCGGCCCCGAATGGACATGGACCAGGCGACGGATCAGTCGGCCTGGCGGCGCAGGAACGCCGGGATATTCAGGTAATCGGAATCCGACGGCAGGGCGGCGATCGCCGGGGCGGCGCTGTCGCTGGCCGGGGCCGAGCGGCCACGCAGCACCGAGGAGATGCTGGGGTTGCCCATGCTGGCGGGACTGTAGGCGTCAGCCACGTCATCGATCGGCAGGCCGGTCGTGCCGTCACGCTTGGCCGACTGGCGCACCAGCTCCACCTGCGGGCGGCGGGTCTGCTCGAAGCCGCGATCCAGCGGACGCGGGGCGGCGCCGCGGGCGCTGACCGGGTTGAGGCCGGTGGCGACGACGGTGACGCGCACTTCGTCCTGCATGTCGGGATCGAGCACGGTGCCGATGACGACGGTGGCGTCCTCGGACGCGAAGTTCTCGACGGTGCGGCCCACTTCGTCGAACTCGGACATGGTGAAGTCCGGGCCGGCGGTGATGTTGACCAGGATGCCGTTGGCACCGGCCAGGTTGACGTCGTCGAGCAGCGGGTTCTGGATCGCCGCTTCGGCCGCTGCCTGCGCACGGTCATCGCCGCGGGCGTGGCCCGTGCCCATCATCGCCAGGCCCATCTCGGACATCACGGTGCGGACGTCGGCGAAGTCGACGTTGATCAGGCCCGGACGCACGATCAGGTCGGCGATGCCCTGCACGGCGCCCTGCAGCACGTCGTTGGCGGCACGGAAGGCCTGGATCATGGTGGCGTTGCGGCCAAGCACGGTGATCAGCTTCTCGTTGGGGATGGTGATCAGCGAGTCGACGTGCTGCGACAGTTCCTCGATGCCCTTCAGCGCGACCTGCATGCGGCGACGGCCTTCGAACGGGAACGGCTTGGTGACGACGGCGACGGTCAGGATGCCCATCTCCTTCGCCAGCTGCGCGACCACCGGCGCGGCGCCGGTGCCGGTGCCGCCACCCATGCCGGCGGTGATGAACACCATGTCGGCGCCCTGCAGCGCGTCCATGATGCGTTCGCGATCCTCCAGCGCGGCCTGGCGGCCGACTTCCGGGTTCGCACCCGCGCCCAGGCCCTTGGTGACGTTGCTGCCCAGCTGGAGCTGCAGCTTGGCGCCGCAGTTCTTGATCGCCTGCGAATCGGTGTTGGCCGTGATGAATTCCACGCCGTCCACCTGCGAGTTGAGCATGTGCGCGACCGCGTTGCCGCCGCCGCCGCCCACGCCAACCACCTTGATGACCGCGTTCGGGGCCATCTTTTCAACCAGTTCGAATTGCGCCATGTCCGTGTCCTCGAGTTGCGAATGTTGTTGTTATGTGTGTGTTGCGGTGTTTCAGAACTCGCCGCGGTACCAGTCCTTCAACTTGCCGAAGAGACTGCCGGCACGCCCGCCGTCCGGGAGCAGCGGGCGCGTCCTGCGCGGCTGTTCCTGCTGGCTGCCCATGAGCAGCAGGCCCACGCCGGTGGCATGCACCGGGTTGCCCACCACTTCCCCGAGACCGGTGACGTGCTGCGGGATGCCGATACGCACCGGCATCTGCAGCATTTCCTCGGCCAGTTCCACCACGCCTTCCATGCGCGCGGCACCTCCGGTCAGCACCATCCCGGCGCGGACCAGTTCCTCGAAACCGGAACGGCGCAGTTCGGCCTGCACCATCTCGAAGATTTCCTCGTAGCGTCCCTGCACGGCCTGCGCCAGCGCGTGGCGCGGCAGGCGGCGCGGCGGGCGGTCGCCCACGCTCGGGACCTGGATCGATTCCTCGGCCGTCGCCAGCTGTGCGAGCGCGCAGGCATAGCGCACCTTGATCTGCTCGGCTTCCGGCGTCGGCGTGCGCAGCATGTGCGCGATGTCGCTGGTCACGTGGTCGCCGGCGATCGGCAGCGAGGCGGTGTGCGAGATCGCGCCCTGCACGAACACGGCGATGTCGGTGGTGCCTGCGCCGATGTCGACCAGCGCCACGCCGAGTTCGCGTTCGTCGTCGGTCAGCACCGCGGTGGCCGAGGCCAGCGAGGCGAGTTCGAGCTCGTCCACCTTGAGGCCGCAGCGCTGCACGCACTTGGTGATGTTGGTGGCGGCCGACTGCGCGCAGACCACCAGGTGCGCATGCACCTCGAGGCGCACGCCGCTCATGCCGACGGGGTTGCGGATGCCTTCCTGCGAATCGTCCAGCACGTACTCACGCGGGATCGCGTGCAGGATGCGCTGGTCGGCGGGGATCGCCACGGCCTTGGCCGCGTCGAGCACGCGGTCGAGGTCGTCGTAGGTGACCTCGGTGTCGCGCAGCGGCACGATGCCCGGCGAGTTGCGGCACTGGATGTGGTTGCCGGTGATCGAGGCATAGACCGAGCGGATCTCACAGCCGGCCATGAGTTCGGCTTCCTCGACGGCACGCTGGATCGACTGCACCGTGGACTCGATGTCGACCACCACGCCGCGCTTGAGACCGCGCGATTCATGCGTACCCAGGCCGATCACTTCGATCGGGTTGCCGGGGGAGTACTCGCCCACGAGGGCGGTGACCTTGGAGGTGCCGATGTCGAGGCCGACGATGAGCGACTTGTCGCCTTTGCGATTCATGTGGATTCCTGCGTGGCGCGGTCTTGCGGGGGGAGGATGGACACCGGCTTGGGCAGCACGGGTGCATCCGTCCAGCGCAATGCGAAACCGTTGGTGTAGCGGAGGTCGGCGCGTTGCAGCACGCGCGCGGGTTGTTCGGCCACGAGGCGCGGCATGATCCCGGCGAAGCGCGCGATGCGGGCTTCGGCATCATTGCGACCCACGACCACCTGCGTGCCGTTGCCGAGGGTGATCGACCAGCTGCCGCGGGCGTCCTGCGCCAGCGAGCGGATGCCCAGACCCGAAGTGCCGAACAGCGCCTGTGACTTGGCGTACAGCGCAAGCACCGTTGCGACGCTGCGCGGATCGCCGCCCAGGCGGGGCATGCCGGCCGGCAGCTTCAGCCCGGCCACGCGCGGGAACAGCGTGCCGTGCGTGGAGACGAGCTGTGCATCGCCCCAGTAGGCGAACGGCCGGTTCTCGGTCACGCGCACCTCGACCACGTCGGGCCAGCGCTTGCGCACCTCGGCGTGCTCGACCCAGGGCAGGCGCGACACCGCGGCCTGGGCCGACGGCAGGTCCACCGCGAAGAAGCCGCGACGCGCGTACGGCGCCAGCACCGCCCGCACCTGGCGCGCGTTGTCGGGAGCCACTGCGCCGTCGATGCGCAACGTGCGCAACGGGAAGCGCTGCGTGCCGATCCAGCCCTGCAGCACCGCCACCACCGGCAGCACGATCAGGGCGATCGCCGCGAAACCGACCAGCGTGCGCAGCAAGCCCCTCACCGGCGTGCCTCCAGCGTCTGTTCCAGGATGCGCCAGCACAGCTCCTCGAATCCGATGCCGATGTGGCCGGCGGCCTTCGGAACCAGCGAATGGCTGGTCATGCCGGGCGCGGTGTTCACTTCGATCAGCTGGAAGCCGCGCTCGACATCGCGCATCACGTCGACGCGGCCCCAGCCGGTGCAGCCAGCCGCGCGGAACCCGTCCAGCGCGAGGCGGCGGATCTGGGTTTCGTCGTCACCTTCAAGGCCGGGGCACAGGTATTGGGTGTCGTCGGCCACGTACTTCGCGTGGTAGTCGTACCACTCGCCGGCGGGGACGATGCGGATCGACGGCAGCACGACGTCGCCGAGGATGCCGACGGTGAATTCGGGACCGCGCACCATCTGTTCCATCAGCAGTTCGCCGGCATAGCCGCGTGCGAATTCCTGCGCGGGCGCGAGATCGGCTTCGGCGAGGATGCGGAACACACCGACGCTGCTGCCTTCGGACGACGGCTTCACGAACAGCGGCAGGCCCAACTCACGGGCGGCAGCCATGAGATCGCCACCGGGCGCGATGCGTGCGAACTTCGGCGTGGGCAATCCTGCCGCGATCCACACCTGCTTGGTGCGGATCTTGTCCATCGTGAGCGCGGACCCGAGCACGCCCGGGCCGGTGTACGGCACGCCCAGGGCTTCGAGCAGGCCCTGCAGCACGCCATCTTCGCCACCGCCGCGGTTGCCGTGGAGGATGTTGAACACGCGATCGACCGTTCCTGCCCGGATGGCCTCGACCAGCGCGGGGATGCCATCGACCGCACGCGCAACGACCCCGCGCGACTGCAGCGCGGCCAGCACGTTCCTGCCGGAATCGAGCGAGACCTCGCGCTCGGCGCTGGTGCCGCCCATCAGCACGGCCACGCGGCCGAACGTTGCCGGATCCTGCGTGCGCAGCGCGGGAACGCCCGTCATGCCGCGCCTCCGTTCGTCGGGGTGAAACCCTCGCGGGCCAGTTGCTGCGCGGCGGCCCCGATGTCGCCCGCGCCCATCATCAGGAGGAGGTCGCCGTCGGCCAGCATCCCCACGAGTGCGTCACGCAGGTCCGCGGCGCTCGCCACCACCACCGGATCGACGCGGCCACGGGTGCGGACCGCACGTGCAAGCGACTTGCCATCGGCATTGGCGATGGGCGCTTCGCCGGCGGGATAGACCTCGGTCAGGAGCAGCACGTCGACCGATGACAGCACGTTCGCGAACTCGTCGAACAGGTCGCGCGTGCGGCTGTAGCGATGCGGCTGGAACGCCACCACGAGGCGCCGGTCGGGCCAGCCCCCCCGCGCCGCATCGAACACGGCAGCGAGTTCCTTCGGGTGGTGGCCGTAATCATCGACCACCGTGACGTTGCCGCCTTGCGGCAGCGGCAGGACCGCAAGCTGGTTGAAGCGGCGACCGATGCCCGCGAACCCTTCGAGTGCACGCGCGATCGCCGCCGGCGCCACGCCGAGCTGCCAGCCGATGGCGGCGGCCGCCAGTGCGTTCTGCACGTTGTGGCGGCCCGGCAGCGCGAGGGTGACCGGCGTGCAGCTGCCGTCGGGCAGGCACAGGTCGAATTTCATGCGCGCCCCCAGCTGCTTCACGTCACGCGCCTGGACGTCGGCATCCGCATGGAAGCCGTAGGTGAGCACGTGGCGCGGCGTGTCCGCGGCGAGCGCGGCGACCTCCGGATCGTCGATGCACAGCACCGCGAGCCCGTAGAACGGCAGGCGATGCAGGAACTCCGCGAATGCCTTGCGCACGTTCGCGAAGTCGTTGCCGTAGTTCTCGAGATGATCGGCATCGATATTGGTGATGACCGCGATCAACGGGTTCAACCGCAGGAAGCTGCCATCGCTCTCATCCGCCTCGGCGACCAGCCATGGGCCGTCACCGAGCTTGGCATTCGCGCCTGCAGCCAGCAGCTGGCCACCGATGACGAAGGTCGGATCGAGGTCGCCCTCGCCCAACACGCTCGCGGCGAGCGAGGTGGTGGTGGTCTTGCCATGCGTTCCGGCGATCGCGATGCCGCGGCGGAACCGCATCAGTTCGGCCAGCATCTCCGCGCGTGGCACCACGGGGATCCGCTGCGCGCGCGCTTCCATCAACTCGGGGTTGTCCGCCCTGATCGCGGACGACACCACCACGCAGTCGGCGCCCAGCACGTTCGAGGCCGTGTGCCCGACGTGGATGGTTGCACCAGCCTTCTGCAGGCGGCGGGTGCTGGCGTTTTCCTTCTGGTCGGAGCCGGACACCGCGTAGCCGAGCGTGCACAGCACCTCGGCAATGCCGCTCATGCCCACGCCGCCGATGCCGACGAAGTGCACGCGGCGGAACTGCTGGGCCAGGTCACCCGCGTTCTGCAGCCGGCGCTCGTGGATGGTGGAGGTCATGCCGCCGCCTCCAGCACGATGTCGGCGACGCGCGCGGCGGCATCAGGACGTGCCAGCGTGCGCGCGGCTTCGGCCATCGCCTGGCGGCGCGGCGCATCCTGCGCCAGTTCGCGGAGGACGCCGCGCAGGTTGTCGGACAGGCGCTCGTCCTGCTTCAGCAGGATCGCGGCTCCCTGGTCGACGAGATAGCGCGCGTTGAGGGTCTGGTGGTCATCCACCGCCTGCGGGAACGGCACCAGCACGCTGGCGACGCCGGCGGCGCAGATTTCGGCCAGCGTCAGCGCACCGGCGCGGCAGACCACGAGATCGGCCCAGGCGTAGGCCTGCGCCATGTCGGCGATGAAGGGTTCGATGCTGGCGGTCATCCCGGCGTCCGCGTACGCCTTCTGCGCGTCGGCGACCTGGCGCTCGCCGCACTGGTGGCGCACGTCGGCCGCAATCCCGGCAGCGGCGAGTGCTTTCGGAACGCCGTCGTTCAATGCCTTTGCACCCTGGCTGCCGCCCAGCACCAGCAGGCGCAGCGGACCTGCGCCGTGTGCGCGTGCAGCCGGTGCAGGCACGGCGGCGATCGCCGCGCGCACGGGATTGCCCACCACGGTTTCCTGCGGGAACGTGTCCGGGAAACCGGTAAGCACCGCGCGGGCGAACTTTGCCAGCGTCTTGTTGGTCATGCCGGCAGCGCGGTTCTGCTCGTGCACCACGAGCGGGATGCCCAGTTGCTTCGCCGCGAGCCCACCGGGGCCGGCGGCGTAGCCGCCGAAACTGATCACCGCGCGTGGCGCATGCCGGCGCAGCACCTTGCGTGCGGCCATGACCGCACGCAATACCTTGAACGGCGCCGCCAGCAACGTGGCCACGCCCTTGCCCCGCATGCCCTTCACCGGAATGGTGTCGATGGCAACGCCGTGCGCGGGCACCAGCCGTGTTTCCATCCCGCCATTCGCCCCCAGCCAGCGCACGTCCACGCCGCGCGCGCGCAAGGCATCAGCCACGGCGAGTCCGGGGAAGATGTGGCCACCGGTGCCACCGGCGAGGATCATCACGGGGCCGTTTGCATGGCTGGGGTGGCTCATGCGTCGTCCACCGTGTCGAAGGCGGGTTCCACGCGCGTGCGCGGCGGGTTGCCACTGCGGCGCAGCAGGCGCGAGACACTGGCGGCCAGGGCCGCGCCGGCGGCATCGGCCTTGTCCTGGACGCCGGACACCACGCCCGACATCACGGCAGCCGCCTGCGTGCGCGATTCCGTTGCATGCTCGCGGGCAGCGGATGGCACCGGGTCCGCACGACGCACCGCGACCTGCCGCTCTGCGCGATCGAGTTCGTAGGAGATGCGCAGCAGCAGGCCCAGCGCGGCGCAGGCCATCATCAGGCTGGAGCCGCCCGACGAAATGAACGGCAGCGTGAGGCCCTTGGTCGGCAGCAACCCGAGGTTCACGCCGATCGAGATGAAGCTCTGCAGCGCCATCCACAAGCCGATGCCGAATGCGCAGAAGCCGGCGAAGTAGCGGCGCATGTCCACGCACTTCAGGCCGATGTGGAACGCGCGGCCGACCAGTGCCATGTACATGGCGATCACCACGCATACCCCGACGAAGCCCAGCTCCTCGGAGATCACCGCCATGATGAAGTCGGTGTGTGCTTCCGGCAGGTACGACATCTTCTGCACCGAACCGCCGAGCCCCACGCCCCAGAACCCGCCGCGGCCGATGGCCATCAGCGCATTCGTGAGCTGGTAGCCGCTTCCCAACGGGTCTTCCCACGGATTGAGGTAGGAGACCAGCCGCTTCATGCGGTAGGGTTCCATCAGGATCATCAGCGCCATCGCCGGCAGCGCCAGCACCGCCGGGATCAGCATCCGCGGCATGTGCACGCCGCCCAGCACCAGCATCCCGGCGGTGATCGCGAACAGCAGCGCGGTCGAACCGAAGTCCTTCTGCACCACCAGCAGGATCGCGCCGAGGAACAACGCCACGGCCAGCGCCTTGATCATCGCCTTCCAGGTGCCATTGACCTCGTCGCGGAAGCGCACGAGGTAGCTGGCCAGCCAGACGATCATCATCAGCTTGACCAGCTCCACCGGCTGGAAGCGCACAAAGCCGAGGTTGATCCAGCGGCGCGCGCCCTTCACCGTCACGCCCAGCCCCGGCACCGCCACGACCAGCAGCAGCAGGATGCACAGCAGCGGCAGCACCTTGCTGTGCTGCTCGATGAACTTCAGCTCCGTCTGCATCACCAACCAAGCGAGCGTCAGCCCCACGCCGACATAGAACACGTGGCGTTCGAGGAAGTAGAACGGCGAATGGCCGTCGTCAACGGCCATCGGGAACGAGGCGGAACCCACCATCACGATGCCGAACGCGATCAGGAACGCGCCCACGACCATGAGCACCGGGTCGTAGCGACCGGTGATCGCGTCGACGCGCGTGGCCTGGCGGTTGAAGGTGGGGGCGAAGGCGATCATCAGCGCACCTTCAGCGTGGCCAGGCCGATCAGCACCAGGATCACGGTGATGATCCAGAAGCGCACGATGACGCGCGGTTCGGGCCAGCCCTTGAGCTCGAAGTGGTGGTGGATGGGCGCCATCCGGAACACGCGCTTGCCGGTGAGCTTGAAGGACGCGACCTGGATCATCACCGAGAGCGTCTCGATGACGAAGATGCCGCCCATGATCACCAGCACCAGTTCCTGGCGGACGATCACCGCGATCGTGCCAAGCACCGCGCCCAGCGCCAGCGCGCCGATGTCACCCATGAACACCATCGCCGGATAGGTGTTGAACCACAGGAAGCCAAGGCCAGCGCCGGCGATCGCCGAGCAGATGATCAGCAGCTCGCCCGCACCCGGCACCTGCGGGATCTGCAGGTACTTGGAGAATTCGGCGTGGCCCGACGCGTAGGCGAACACGCCGAGGCCGCAGGCCACCATCACCGACGGCATGATCGCGAGGCCATCCAGGCCATCGGTCAGGTTCACCGCGTTGGAGAATCCCACCACCCACAGGTAGGCGATCGCCACGAAGCCGATGCCCGCCAGCGGCAGCGCCACCGACTTGAAGAGCGGCACGTAGAAGGTGGTCGCGGCAGGCACGTCGGCGTAGGCATACAGGTAGATGCCGATGGCGGCGCCGAAGATCGACTGCAGGAGGTACTTCCAGCGCGACTTCATGCCGTTGGGGTCGCGCCTCACGATCTTGATCCAGTCGTCCCACCAGCCGATGGCGCCGTAGGCGACCATCGCGAACAGGACCACCCACACGTACTTGTTGCGCAGGTCGCCCCACAGCAGCACGGCCGCCAGGATGGTGACCAGGATCAGCGCGCCGCCCATCGTGGGGGTGCCCGCCTTGGAGAAGTGCGACTGCGGGCCATCGGTGCGGATCGGCTGGCCACCGCTCTTGAGCGACGCCAGGTGACGGATCACGTACGGACCCCACCACAGCGACAGCGCGAGCGAGGTCAGTGCGGCGAGGATCGCGCGGAATGTCAGGTAGTTGAACAGCCCGAAGAGGCGCTGCAGCTGTTCCAGCCAGCGGAAGAGTTCAAGCAACATCGCGCGGTCCCTCTTTCAGCAGGGTGACGATCCGGTCCATCGCGCTGCCGCGCGAGCCCTTCACCAGCACGCGGACACCGCCATGGAGGTCGGCGCGCAGCGCAGTGGCAAGTTCGTCATGGGTTTCGAAGGCGCGTGCATTCGCGCCGAAGGCCTTGGCCGCATGCGCGGCGAGCGCACCCAGCGTGAACAGTCGATCGATGCCGGCGGCCTTGGCCTGGCGTCCGCCTTCGGTATGCAGCGCTTCGGCGTCGTCGCCCAGTTCACGCATGTCGCCGAGCACCAGCCAGCGTTCGCCGCCGGCCGAGGCCAGCGTTTCGATCGCGGCAGCCAGTGATCCGGGATTGGCGTTGTAGCTGTCGTCGATGAGGACGGCGCCCGATGCCAGCGTGGTCGAGACCAGTCGCCCGGAGACCGGGGACGCAGCGGACAAGCCGCGCGCGATGTCCGCCACCGGCACGCCAAGCCCCAGCGCGAGGGACGCAGCCGACAGCGCATTGGCGATGTTGTGGCGGCCCGGCAACGGAAGCGCCACGCGGGCCTCGCCCCCGGGCGTGGCCAGGGTGAACGTGGAGCCGCGGGCGTCCTGCACGATGTCGCGTGCACTGACGTCGGCCGTGGCCTCCAGGCCGAAGCGCAGGATGCGACGGCCGTGTGCGCGCTCCGCGAAGTACGGTGCGAAGGCATCGTCGGCGTTGATCGCGGCCACGCCATCCGCCGGCAGTGCGTCGTAGATCGCCGCCTTGGTGTCGGCCACGCCGAGCAGGCTGCCCATGCGCTCCAGGTGCGCGGGCGCGATGTTGTTCACGACGGACACGTCCGGGCGCACGATGTCGGTGAGGTACTTGATGTCACCCGGCTTGCCGGCGCCCATTTCGTACACGGCGAAGCGCGCGTCTTCCGGCGCATCGATGACGGCCAGCGGCAGCCCGATCTCGTTGTTGCGGTTGCCGGGCGTGGCGTAGGCGCCACCGACTTCACCGAGGATGGCGAGCAGCAACGCCTTGACGCTGGTCTTGCCGTTGCTGCCGGTGATCGCCGCGACCCTGGTGGCACGCGTGCGCTGCAGGCCTGCGGCCCACGCCGCGAGCGCGCGCTCGGTATCGGCCACGACGACCTGGGGAATGTGCAGGCCGGCCACTTCATGCGACACCAGCACGGCGGCGGCGCCATGGGCCTCGGCCGCCGCCACGTGGTCGTGGCCATCGAAGTTTTCGCCCTTCAGTGCCACGAACAGCATGCTGGTCACGCCATCCGCGGACAGGGTGCGGGTATCGGTGGACACCGCGCCGATCACGGGCACAGTGGCGCCGGCGCCCACCAGGCGGCCCGCGGCCAGCCGTGCAATCGCATCAAGCGCCATCGGCGTCATGCGCGCGCCTCCAACGCGGCGAGCGCGACTTCGGTGTCATCGAAGTGATGGCGCACGCCATCCACTTCCTGGTAATCCTCGTGGCCCTTGCCGGCGACCAGCACGATGTCGCCTGCAGCCGCCATGGCCACCGCTCCGGCGATCGCCTTGGCGCGATCGCGCTGGACCGTGACCGCGGACGGACGCGCGAAGCCGGCCATGACGTCGGCCACGATGGCATCGCCGTTCTCGCCGCGCGGGTTGTCGTCGGTGACCACCACGACGTCGGCCAGCTGCTCGGCGATCGCCGCCATCTGCGGACGCTTGCCGGTGTCGCGTTCGCCGCCGCAGCCAAACACGCAGAGCAGCCGGCCCTGCACATGCACGCGCAGGCTGGTGAGCGCCTGCAGCAGCGCATCGGGTGTATGCGCGTAATCGACCACCACCAGCGGCCGGCCGTCGTTGCCGCCGAGGCGGTTCATGCGGCCATGGATCGGCGCCAGTTGTGGCAGCAGCGCGGCGATCTCCGTCGCATCGCGACCCTGCGCCCACAACACGCCAGCCACCGCCAGCAGGTTGTCCACGTTGAAGCGGCCGAGCAAAGGCGAGCGCACGCCATGGACGGAATCACCGAGCACCAGGTCGAAGGCGATGCCGCCGCCATCGAACACCAGCGATTCCGCGCGCACCTCCGCGCCATCCGCGCCCTGCCCGCTCACGCCGATGGCGCGCACCCCGGCCGGCAGGCGCGCCAGCAGGTCGGCGCCGAAATCGTCGTCGATGTTGATCACCGCGGCGCGCAGCCCCGGCATCTGGAACAGGCGGCGCTTGGCTTCGCCGTATTCGAACATGGTGCCGTGGTAGTCGAGATGGTCGCGCGTGAGGTTGCTGAACACGGCGATGTCGAATGCCACGCCATCCACGCGCCCCTGGTCGAGCGCATGCGAACTCACTTCCATCACCACGGCCTGCGCGCCTTGCGCGTGCATGCCGGCGAGCAGGGCGTGGGTTTCCAGCACCAGCGGGGTCGTGAAGCCGGTCGCCACTTCATGGCCATGCAGGCCGGCACCCAGCGTGCCGATGGTGCCGGCGCGGATGCCGAGGCGCGTCCACGCCTGCGCGACCAGCTGCGTGATCGAGGTCTTGCCGTTGGTCCCGGTCACGCCGACCACGGTCATCGCATCGGTGGCATGGCCGTGCAGCAGGTTGGCCATCGCGCCCAGGCGCGCGCGCAGGCCGGGCACGGCGATCGCGCCGTGCGGAAGTGTCACGCCCTCGGGCACGGGCGGCTCGAACAGCACGGCGACCGCTCCCGCGGCGCGTGCCGCGGCGGTGAAGCGCAGGCCATGCTGGCTGCCCTCTCCACGGGGCGGCAGGATCGCGACGAACACATCGCCCGGGCGCACCCCACGACTGTCCGAGCACAGGCCGGTCACGCGCAGGCCCGGGGGAATGCCGTCGATGCCCGGCAGCAGCTCGGAGAGCAGGAGACCGGCGCTCATTGCGCGGCTCCCATCGGTTGCGCCGCGCCCTGGGCGCGCGTGGCCCGGCTCTTTTCCTCGGCAGCGAGCCAGGTTCCCAGGTCGTCCGGCGGCACGTCGGCCAGGCGCAGCGCGCCTTCCATCACGTTGCGGAACACCGGGGCCGAGACCAGGCCGCCGTAATAGCCCTTGCGCGACGGATCGGGATCGTTGATCACCACCACCATCGAGAAGCGCGGGTTGTCCACCGGCACCACGCCGGCGAAGAACGCAAGGTATTTGCGCGCGTAGCCGCCACCGCTGGCGATGCGCGCCGTGCCGGTCTTGCCCGCCACGTGGTACCCGAGGATCGCCGCCTGGGTGGCCGTGCCGCCGGGCTCGGTCACCGTCTGCATCATCTTCATGATCGTGTGCGCGAGGTCGGGCGTGATCACCGCATGCGGATCGGTGCCGGTCGCTTCCTTGACGAAGGTCGGCGTGACCTCGTGGCCGTCGTTGGCCAGCGCCGCGTACACGCGCGCCACCTGCAACGGCGTGACCGCCAGGCCATAGCCGTAGGACATCGTCTGCTTGCTGGTGCCATCCCAGCGCGCCGGCGGCGGGAACAGGCCGCTGGCCTCGCCCGGGAAGCCGCTGTGCGTGCTGTTGCCGTAACCGAAGCGCTTGACGAAATCGTAGAACTGGTCGTTGGTCAGGCGCTTGGAGATCATCGCCGCGCCCACGTTCGAGCTCTTGGTGATCACGCCGGTGGTGTCCAGCGTGCCGTGGTCCTCGGTGTCGGTGGTCCAGAACCGGCCGTTCGGGATCTTGCCCGGCGAGGTGTTGAACAGCGTGTGCGGGGTGATGACGTGGGCCTCGAGTGCCGCGGCCACCGTCAGCGGCTTCATCGTGGAGCCCGGCTCGAACAGGTCGGTCACCGCGCGGTTGCGGTGAGCTTCGCGGTTGCTGCCGGCGATCGAATTGGGGTTGTACGACGGCACGTTCGCCATCGCGAGCACTTCACCGGTGTGCACGTCGAGCACGACGGCCGAACCGCTGGAAGCCCCGCTCTCCTCCACCGCCTTCTGCAGCTCGGTGTAGGCGAGGTACTGGATGCGGCGATCGATGCTGAGCGCCAGGTCCTTGCCGGGCTGCGCGGCCTTCAGCAGGTCGACGTTCTCCACCGTGCGGCCGTGGCGGTCGCGCAGGATGCGCTTCTCGCCCGGCTTGCCGCTCAGCCAGTCGTCGAAGGCCAGCTCGACGCCTTCCTGCCCGTGGTCGTCCACGTTGGTGAAGCCGAGCACGTGCGCAATGGCCTCGCCCTGCGGATAGAAGCGCTTGAACTCGCGCTGGCCATACACGCCCGGGATGCGGAGCGCGAGGATGCGCTGCACCACCGCCGGGTTCATGCGCCGGCGCAACCACAGGAATTCCTTGTCCGCCTTCTGCGAGATCGAGCGCGACAGCTCGTCTTCAGGGATGTCCAGCGCCTTCGCCAGGCGCGCGATGTCGGCGGGACTGTTGGCGATCTCCTCCGGGTTCACCCACAACGACATCACCGGCGTCGACACCGCCAGCGGCTCGCCGTTGCGGTCGGTCACCATGCCGCGCGTGGTGGCGATCGGCACGTCGCGCTGGAAGCGCTCCTGGCCCTGCTTCTGGTAGAAGTCGGAATGGATGATCTGGCGATCGACCGCGAACGCGATCAGCGCCACGGAGCACAGGCCCAGCCCCGTGGCCACCCACAACAGGCGCTGGCGGAGGTCGTAACGCGAACGGCCCGGGCGCTGGCGCGAGGGTCGCGGGTCGTCGGTGTTGCGGCCGGGCAGGCGGATGCTCATTCGCGCACCACCACCACGTCCTTCGGATCCGGCACCACCATCCCGAGGTGTTCGCGCGCCGCGCGATCGATCAGGGTCGGCTCGGCCCAGGTGGCCTGCTCCAGCTGCAGCTGGCTGAAATGGATGTCGAGTTCGTCGCGCTCGTGCTCGAGCTTGTTCAGTTGCCCGAACAACTGCCTGTGGACGAAGCGGTCGTAGGCCACGGCCACGCCGGTGGCCACGTTGGCCACCAGCAGCATCGCGAACAGGAACCAGCGCGTCATGCGGCCACCCCGCACTTCTCCGCCACGCGCAGCACGGCGCTGCGCGCGCGGGGATTCGCTGCAACTTCGGCGGCCGTGGCCTTCTGCGCGCCACCGATCGCGCGCAGCGTCGGCGTGAATTCCACCGCCTGCGGCAGGCGGCGATCGCCCGGGGGCGCCTTGCTGTGCGTGGCGATGAATTGCTTGACGATGCGGTCTTCCAGCGAATGGAAGCTGATCACCGCCAGCCGGCCATCGGTGGCAAGGCGCGCATGCGCGGCGTCGAGCCCGGCCTTGAGGTCGTCCAGCTCGCGGTTCACATGGATGCGGATGGCCTGGAAGCTGCGCGTGGCCGGGTGGATGCCGTCACGGCTGCGCGGGACCACGCGCGCGATGAGTTCGGCCAGCGCCGCGGTCCGTACGATCGGCTCGCGCACGCGCTGCTCCACGATCGTGCGGGCGATGCGGCGGCTCTGCCGCTCCTCGCCGTACAGCCACAGCACGTCGGCGATCTCGCGCTCCTCGGCGGTGGCGATCCAGTCGGCCGCGCTCTGGCCCTGCGTGGTGTCCATGCGCATGTCGAGCGGGCCGTCCTTGCCGAAGCTGAAACCGCGCTCGGCGACATCCAGCTGCGGCGACGACACACCGAGGTCCAGCAGGATCCCGTCGAGGCCGCCCGCGGTCGCATCCCACTCGCCCAGGGAGGCAAAGCTGCCCTGCCGGATCGAGACGCGGGCATCGTCATCGAACGCCCGGTGCGCCTCGGCGATCGCCACCGAATCCTTGTCCATCATCAGCAGGCGGCCGTCCGGTCCCAACTGCTGGAGCACGCCGCGCGCATGGCCACCACGGCCGAACGTGCCATCGAAATAGGTTCCGTCCGCGCGCACACGCAGCGCATCCATCACTTCAGCGAACATCACCGGGATATGCGCGGGAGTGGCCTGTCCGTCCACGGCGGCCACCGTTAGAGCCTCAGCTCCAGCATCTGCGCACTGAGATCATCGTCTCCGATGGTTTCCCGCATCTGCGCGTGGTGCGCGTGCTCGGTCCACAACTCGAACTTGTCGCCCATGCCGAGCAGCACGGCCTTCTTCTCGAGGTTGATCGCGGCGCGCTGGCTGGAAGGGATGCCGATGCGGCCGGCCGCGTCCAGCTCCACGTGCGCGGCGGCACCCACGAGGGCGCGCTTCATGCGGCGGTGGGCGGCCACGGTATCCGACAGCGCATTGACCTGGTCGCGCACGCGCTCCCACTCGGCTTCGGGATACAGGAACAGGCAGCCCTGGTCGAACGGGCTGTAGGTGAGCACCAGGCGACCGCCGGAGGCGGCCACGCCATCGCGATGGGCCGCCGGGATGGCCAGCCGGCCCTTGTCGTCAACGGTGATGGCGGTCTCACCCTGGAACATTGTGTCGTTCTGGCTACCGGGTCTGGTGGGAGGTCGTTCCACGGAAATCCACGGTTTCCCATGTACTCCCACGTGAGCCCACCTTAGGAATCGCCTGAACTGATGTCAACAACTCAAAACAGTAAATTTCGCCAGTCCCGTCAATGACTTGCGAAACATTTCAGATACTTGTTCAAGATTTATCCACAAGCGTTTGTTTCGTCTCAAATTTTGAGATTGAGGCCATGCGGCGACGTACATGCCCTGCCCGCATCCCCCAGCCGATTTGCCGACCCATTCATGCTGCGTCGCAACAATATGAACCGGAAATCCCACCGGTGGTGGGCACGGTGGCGACGAATAAAGAGGCGGAGCCGGCCGATAAGCCGGGTTCTGTCGTGGGCAGCCATTCGTCTCGGCCCTGCGTCACCGCAGGGCTCCAGCAACCTACCCGGAGGCACCGCGGGTCGCGGCATTGCCTCCCTATTTGGTCTTGCTCCCGGTGGGGTTTGCCGTGCCGGCCGGTTGCCCGGCTCGCGGTGCGCTCTTACCGCACCATTTCACCCTTGCCTGATCCCGGCACTCCGAAGAATGCCCGGCCATCGGCGGTATCTTTCTGTTGCACTGTCCGTCGGCTCGCGCCGCCCAGGCGTTACCTGGCACCGTACCCTGTGGAGCCCGGACTTTCCTCGGCATCGTCCTGCATGCAGGAACGATGACGCGGCTGCCTGGCCGACTCCGCCAGCGGCCATTGTCTCACGCGTCGGATCCCTGCCCGTACAGCGCCTTGCGGGGCGCCCCGGTGAGTTCAGCCGCGAGCTTGGCGGCCGTGGACGGCGGCAGGTGCGCGCCCAGCAGCGCATACACCCGCCGCCCTTCCGCCAACCGGGCGTCGGCGGGATCATCCGCACCCTCCAGCAGCACCACGAATTCGCCCTTCTGCTGGTTGGGGTCGGCACGCACACGTGCGGCCAGCTCGCCCAGCGGACCATCCAACACGGTCTCGAACAGCTTGGTCAGCTCGCGCGCCACCACCGCATGGCGGGCCGCGCCGAAGATGGCGGCGGCATCGTCCAGCAATTCGACGATGCGGTGCGAGGCCTCATACAGGATCACCGTGCGCGATTCGTCCGCGAGGCCCTGCAACCGCTCGCGCCGCCCGGAGGCTTTGGCAGGCAGGAAGCCCTCGAACACGAAGCGGTCACTCGGCAGCCCCGCCACGCTGAGCGCGGCCACAAGCGCGCTGGCGCCAGGCACGGGGCTCACGCGGATCCCGGCCTCGCGCGCGGCGCGGACCAGCCGGTAGCCGGGGTCCGACACCAGCGGGGTGCCCGCATCGGACACCAGCGCCAGCGACTCGCCAGCCAGGAGGCGTCGCACGATCGACGCACTGGCCTGCGCCTCGTTGTGATCGTGCAGGGCCACCAGCGGCCGATCGATCCCGAAATGCATCAGCAGCGGACGCGTGCGCCGCGTGTCCTCCGCGCAGATGGCATCCACCGCGCGCAATACTTCGATGGCGCGCGCGCCCATGTCGCCCAGGTTGCCGATGGGCGTGGCGACGATATGGAGGGTTCCGGCGGCTGGCGTGGTCATCATGCGTCCGTGATGCGGGCAGGTAGAATCCTAGCGGTTCCCCCGAGGATTGCCGTATGCATCCGTTGCCGACCTGGAAAACCTGCACGCTGGCCATCGCCGCCTGTGTGCTCGCGGCCTGCACGACCACGACCACGGTGCGCGGCCCCGCGGCGGCCACCAGCGAAGTGCAGGCCCCGCTCAACACGACGCACTACGACGTCTCCGGGCGCGCACCCGCTGAGGCCGATGGCTACCAGCCCCCCAACCACGTTGGCGTGCTGTTGCCGTTGACCGGCGCGCTGGCCAAGGCAGCGGAGCCCGTGCGCGACGGCTTCCTCGCCGCCTATTACGGCGAACCGCGCCATCGTCCCGACATCCGCTTCTACGACACCACCGATGGCGTGGCGGGCGCGTACGCCAAGGCCGCGGCGGACGGCGTGGATTACATCGTCGGCCCGCTCGGGCGCGAACAGGTTGGCGCGCTGTTCGGCAAGGGTGCAGCGTTGAAGGTGCCGGTGCTGGCACTCAACCACACCAGCGAACCCACGCCGCCCGGCAGCGTGAGTTTTGCGCTGACACCGGAGGATGAAGCGATGGCCGTCGCCAAGGCCATGCATGCCGCTGGCATGCGCCACGTGCTGGTGGTGACCGGCACCGATTCCAGCCTGCGCCGCGCGGAAAATGCGTTCGCTGCCGCGTTCACGAAGATCGGCGGCAAGGCCGAACCCGCGATCGTGGTGCAGGGCAAGGCCACGAGCTTCCCGACCGACCTGCAGGCGATGCTGGCCAAATCCAGTGCGATCGATGGCGTGTTCCTCGCCACGCGTGGCGACGATGCGCGCGCGGTGCTGCCCGCCATCGCGGCGTCGCCGATCGCCAATCTCCGTCGCATGGCCACCTCGCAGATCCTGTTCGACAACGATGGCGCCAGCGACATGGCCACGCTGGATGGCGTGGTTTTCCCGACCGAGGCCTGGAACGTGCGGCAGGCAGGCAAGGTGCCGTCGGCGGCATCGATGGCCGGGCTCAGCGACAGCGCACGCGGTGCCGCTGGCCGTCTGTTCGCATTCGGCTATGACGCCTGGCTGATCACCGCGTACCTGGGCCACCTGGCCAGTGGCGAACGCGCGATCCATGGCGCCACCGGCGACCTGCGCCTCGACCTGGCCGGCAACATCGAACGCACGCCGGGCTGGTCGGTGTTCCGCAACGGCGCGCCGGTTCCGCTTGCCGCGCACTGAGCCGGATCGCCAGCGCATCGGTGCCGGCGTCGAGGACGCGGCCCGCGCGTTCCTGCTCGCCAAGGGCTGGCATGAGGTGGCGCGCAATGCGCGCCTGCGCGTGGGCGAACTGGACCTGGTGATGCTGGACGGCGACACGCTGGTGTTCGTCGAGGTGCGGTTCCGCCGCAGCGATGCCTTCGGCAGTGGCGCCGAGTCCGTGGACTGGCGCAAGCAACGCAAGCTGGTGCGCGCGGCGGAAGGCTTCCTGCAACGGCATCGCGAGCACGCACTGCGGGGGTGCCGTTTCGACGTGGTGTCGGCAAGTGGCGATCCCGGGGCACCCCGCCTCGAATGGATCCGCGACGCGTTCCGCGCCGACGACTGCTGATCGCCCCTAGTTCAAGTGGCCGAAGTGGTCGAAGCCGCGCTGCGGCAGGTCGACTGGCACGCCATCGCGCAGGCATTGCACGCCCGCGCCGGCGTTGATCGTGCCCACGCGCGTGACCGGCGTGCGCACCGCCCTGGCCTCCGCGAGGATGCGCTCGCGCCGGGCTGGATCCGAGGTAAAACACAATTCATAGTCGTCGCCCGACGATTGCAGCGCCGCGCGTTCGTCGGGATCCTGGATCGCGGCAACACCCGCGCCCGCAGGCAACGCGTCCGGGTCCAGCGAAGCCCCCACCCCGCTCGCAGCACAGACGTGGCCGAGATCCTGCAGCACGCCGTCGGACACATCGATGCAGGCATTGGCCACGCCGCGCAATGCATGGCCCAGCGCGAGCCGTGGCTCGGGGCGGTCCAGCCGCGCGCGCAACCCGGGATCCGTCGCCCTGCCCTGCAATACATCGCGCAGGCCCAGCGCTGCATCACCCA
>Ga0207982_1000004_pt1 | contig 27293 bp, 26 predicted proteins | sample SoimicmetaGmgHAB_FD_188335 | JGI IMG/M metagenome (GOLD analysis project Ga0207982, IMG submission 188335) | Soil and rhizosphere microbial communities from Laval, Canada - mgHAB (SPAdes) (version 2) | ecosystem: Environmental > Terrestrial > Deep subsurface > Rock core/Sediment | place: Laval... | reverse complement strand
GTGGAAAACTTCCGCGTGCGCATACCCCCCGCGCCGTTTCCAGGCCACCCAGACCGTGCCCACCGGCTTGTCTTCGCTGCCGCCACCGGGCCCTGCGATGCCTGTCACCGCCACCGCCACCGTGCCGCCGGAATGCACCAGCGCGCCGGACACCATCTCGACCACGCACTCGCGGCTGACCGCGCCGTGCTGTTCCAGTGTCTGGGGATGCACGCCCAGCAGCGCCTGCTTGGCCTCGTAGCTGTAGGCCACCATGCCGCAATCGAACCAGGCCGACGATCCGGGCATGCCGGTGACCTGCTTGGCGATCCATCCACCGGTGCAGCTCTCCGCCGTCACCAGCAGTTCGTGGCCGGACTGCAGGCGCGCGCCCACGTTGCCGACGAGCGCATCCAGTTCGATGTCGGTCGGAATGCCCATCCGGGTGCCGCCATGCCTGACAATGATCGGCCTTTGTAGCCCATTTCCCCACGGATGTCTGCCGTCGAACACACGCCCCTGATGAAGCAGTTCCACGCAGCCAAGGCCGAGTTCCCGGACGTGCTGCTGTTTTTCCGGATGGGCGATTTCTACGAACTGTTCCATGACGATGCGCGCAAGGCGGCGCGCCTGCTCGACATCACCCTGACCCAGCGCGGGCAGTCGGCCGGGCAACCGATCGCGATGGCGGGCGTGCCCGTGCATTCGCACGAGGGATATCTCGCAAGGCTGGTGGCGCTGGGCGAGTCGGTGGCGATCTGCGAGCAGATCGGGGACCCGGCCACCACCAAGGGCATCGTCGAGCGGCGCGTGGTGCGCGTGGTCACCCCAGGCACCCTGACCGACGAAGCCCTGCTCGATGACCGCCGCGACACCCTGCTGATGGCCGTGGTGCGCGACAGGACCGGCTACGGCCTGGCTTGGGCGGACCTGGCCGGTGGCCGCCTGCTGGCGAGCGAAGTGGCGAACGAGGACGCCCTGGAGGCGGAACTGGCCCGGCTTGACCCGGCCGAGCTGCTGGTGCCCGACGAGGAGGGCTGGCCCGACGCCGTGCTGCAGCGGCGTGGCATGCGCCGTCGCGCGCCCTGGCTGTTCGATGGCGAAAGCGGGCGGCGGCGCCTGCTGGCGTTCTTCGGCGTGCACGACCTGACCGCCTATGGGATCGAGTCGATGCCACGCGCGGTCGCCGCTTCGGGCGCGCTGCTTGCGTATGTCGAGGAAACGCAGAAGCAGCAGCTGCCGCACCTGGGTGCGATCGCGGTGGAAGCCAGCGACGAGGCGATCGCGATGAATGCCGCCACCCGGCGCCATCTCGAACTCGACACGCGCGTGGACGGCGAAACGCGACATACCCTGTTGGGGGTACTGGATTCCACCATCTCGCCGATGGGCGGCCGCATGGTGCGCCGCTGGGTGCATCGCCCACTGCGCGATCGCGTGCGCGTGGGCCTGCGCCAGCAGGCCGTGGCCACGCTGCTGGAATCCCGCACGGCGGAACCACTGCGCGAGATGTTCCGCGGGCTCGGCGACATCGAACGCATCCTCTCGCGGGTGGCACTGCGCAGCGCGCGGCCGCGCGACCTGTCCACGCTGCGCGATGCGCTGGCGATGACGCCGGCGTTGCACGCGCTGCTGTCGCCGCTGGATGCGCCGCGCCTGCGGGACCTTTCCACCGAGTTGACCAGTCACGACGCCGTGGCCTCCTTGCTGGCTGATGCGATCGTGCCGCAACCGCCCCTGCTCGCCCGCGATGGTGGCGTGATCGCCGACGGCCACGATTCCGAACTTGATGAACTGCGCCGCCTCTCCACGCATGCCGACCAGTTCCTCGTCGACCTTGAACAGCGCGAACGCGACGCCACCGGCATCGCCACGCTGAAGGTTGGCTACAACCGCGTGCATGGCTATTTCATCGAGATCAGCAAGGGCCAGAGCGACCGCGCGCCGACCCACTACACCCGCCGCCAGACGCTGACAGGCGCCGAACGTTACATCACCGAGGAACTGAAGCAGTTCGAGGACAAGGTGCTGTCCGCGCGCGAGCGCGCGCTGGCGCGCGAGAAGCAGCTGTACGACGCCGTGCTCGATGCCTTGAACACGCAACTGGAACCGCTCAAGCGCTGCGCCGCGGCGCTGGCCGAGCTCGATGTCCTGGCGTGTTTCGCCGAACGCGCCGATGCGCTCGACTGGTCGGCACCCCGGCTCGTCGACACCCCGGGCATCGCGATCCGCGACGGACGCCACCCAGTGGTCGAAGCCGTGCGCGATGCGCCGTTCACGCCCAACGACCTCCACCTCGACCCCGAACGCCGGATGCTGGTGGTCACCGGCCCGAACATGGGCGGCAAGAGCACGTACATGCGGCAGGCCGCGCTCATCACGCTGCTCGCCTACATCGGCAGCTTCGTGCCCGCGCGCAGCGCGGTGCTCGGCCCGGTCGACCGCATCCTCACCCGCATCGGCGCGGGCGACGACCTGGCGAAGGGCCAGTCCACCTTCATGGTGGAAATGACCGAGACCAGCTACATCCTCCACCACGCCACGCCGCAATCGCTGGTGCTGATGGACGAGATCGGCCGCGGCACCAGTACCTACGACGGCTTGGCGCTCGCCGATGCCTGCGCACGCCATCTCGCCGCCACGAACCGCAGCCTCACGTTGTTCGCCACGCACTACTTCGAGCTGACGGCACTGGCCACGCCCGGCAGCGGCATCGCCAACGTGCACCTCGACGCCGTGGAGCACCGCGATGCGGCAGGCCAGGAAACGCTGGTGTTCATGCACGCGGTGAAGGATGGCCCGGCCGACCGCAGCTTCGGCCTGCAGGTCGCCGCACTTGCCGGCATGCCCAAGCCCGTCGTGCGGGATGCCCGCGCGCGACTCGCGGAACTGGAGCAGGCTGGACGCGACACCGCGGCCGCGTCGCCGCCACTGACGGCCGCGACGCTGGATTCACCGCAACAGTTCGGCCTGTTCGCGCAGGGCAACGCGGTGGCCGAGGCACTTGCCGGAATCGACCCCGACGAACTCACCCCGAAGCAGGCGCTGGAAGCGCTCTACCGGCTCAAGGCGCTGGGGTGATCGCGTCTTTGCACCGCCGTAACAATCCGCTCCCTACCGTGACGGTTCTTTCTCCGTTACGGACGCGTCCATGAGCATGATCGAAGACATCCTGTCGCAGATGCAGGGCCAGCCCACCCAGCAGGTCGCCAGCCAGCTGGGCGTTGATCCCGCGCAGGCGCAGACCGCCATCGCCGCGGCACTGCCCATGATCATTGGCGGACTCGGCCAGAACGCCAGCCAGCCCGGCGGTGCGCAAGTGCTCTCGCAGGTCCTCGGTGCGAACCATGCGGACGCATCCGGTGGCGGCCTCGGAGGCCTGCTCGGCTCCGTGCTGGGCGCGGCCACCGGACAACAGCAGGCCACGCCAGCCACCGATGGCGGCGGCATCCTCGGTCACATCTTCGGCGGGCAGACGCAGCAGGCGTCGGACCAGCTCGGACAGGCCACGGGAATGAGCAGCGCCAACACGCACATGTTGCTCAAGATCCTTGCACCGATCGTGATGGCCTACCTGGCCAAGCGGATGTTCTCCCATCCCAGCAGCGACAACGCGCAATCCGTCAGCGATGTCCTGCAGCAGGAACAGGCGCACGTGGACTCGGGCGGCGGCATGCTCGGCCAGATCCTCGGCGGCCTGGGCGGGGGTGGTGGCGGTCTCGGCGGACTCCTGGGATCCGTGCTGGGCCGACGCAGCTGATACGTCGTTCCACGGTCAACCGGAAAGGCCACCTCGCGGTGGCCTTTTTTCGTGCAATTCAGAGCGCGTCGATGTCACCCAGCGCGCGGATCAGCCTGCGGGCCCGCTTGTCCGGTTTCGATTCCGGTGGGGCGTACCCCGCGCGCGCTGCGGCGGCGAGTTGGCGCGCCTCCGCCCGTGCGGCTTTCGATGCTTCGGCTTCCGAATACAGTGCCTGCGCTACCGGCGCCGGGCCGCGCACGTCGCTCAGCGCGACCACGGTCAACTCGAACACCTCGATGCCACGCGTGATGCGCAACGCATCCCCTGCACGCACGCTGCGCGATGGCTTCGCCCGTTGCCCGCCCACCTCGACCTTGCCGGTCTCGACCGCCTGGCGCGCCAGCGCACGCGTGCGGAAGAACCGTGCGGCCCAGAGCCACACGTCCAATCGCACCAATTCCATGTCCATGCCGACGTTCATGCAGTTCCGGAAAGCAAAACGGCCACCCGAAGGCGGCCGTTCCGTAGCGCGAAGCAGCGACCGATCAATCGGCTGCCTTCTCCGCAGCGGCCTTGGCTTCGGCCTTGGCCTTGGCGACCGCGGCGAGGTCCTCGCGGATGCGGGCGGCCTTGCCTTCCAGGCCACGCAGGTAGTACAGCTTGGCGGCGCGCACGTCACCGCGGCGCTTCACCACCACGGAATCGATCACCGGGCTGAAGGACTGGAACACGCGCTCCACGCCGTAGCCATGCGAGATCTTGCGGACGGTGAACGAGGAGTTCAGGCCAGCGTTCTTGCGCGCGATCACCACGCCTTCGTAGGCCTGCACGCGCTCGCGGTTGCCTTCCTTCACCTTCACGTTGACGATGACGGTGTCGCCGGGGCCGAAGTCCGGGAGGGTACGCGCAGCCTGCGCGGTCTCGAACTCGTTGATCAGGGTGCTCAGGGAAGGCTTGCTCATGGCGATGACCGTTTCTGTAGTAATTCTTGTCGGAATGCCGCGGGAGGAAACCCGCGCATGAAGCTGGATATTGTAAACCGATCCGTGGCTTGCGCGCTAGTCGCCCGTGGATTCCGCATCCGGAACGCCCGGGAGCAGGCCGGCCGCGGCCAGGACCGCGCGGTCGGACGGGGTCAGCGGAGCCCGCGCCAGCAGGTCCGGCCGCCGCCGGGCGGTGCGCAGGAGCGACTCGCGGCGGCGCCAGCGGGCGATCTCGGCATGGTTGCCCGAGAGCAGCACCGGCGGCACCTCGCCCAGCGCATGGCTCACGGGCCGGGTGTAGTGCGGGCAGTCCAGCAGGCCGTCCTCGAAACTGTCCTGCGCGGCTGAATCCGCGTCGTTCAGCGCACCGGGCTGCAACCGGGCAATGGCATCGATGATCACGGCCGCGGCCAGCTCGCCGCCGGACAGCACGTAGTCGCCGATCGAGACCTCCTCGTCGACCCGTGCCGCCAGCAGGCGCTCGTCCACGCCTTCGTAGCGCCCGCACAACAGCACCAGCCGAGGGCGTGCGGCCAGCTCGCGCACCTTCGCCTGCGTCAGCGGCACGCCCTGCGGACTCATGTACACGACATGCGCGGGCCCGGCGGCCGCAGACTGGATGGCATCCAGCGTGGCCAGCAGCGGATCGGCCAGCATCACCATGCCCGGGCCGCCGCCGAACGGACGGTCGTCCACGCGACGGTAATTGCCTTCGGCATGGTCACGCGGATTCCAGCCGTGGATTTCGAGCAGGCCACGCTCGCGGGCACGGCCGGTCACGCCGAACGCAGCGCACTGGTCCACGAATTCCGGGAACAGGCTGACAAGGTCGATGCGCATCAGAAGTCGGGGTCCCAGTCGACCGTGATCCGGCCGGCCTCGAAATCCACGCAAGTCACGTAGTCCGGCTCGCGGAACGGAATCAGTCGTTCGCGATCGCCGGCGACCACCAGCACGTCGTTCACGCCGGTGCTCGTGAGATGGGAGACGCGACCGAGCGGCACGCCGGTGGTGGTGACCACTTCGAGGCCCTCGAGGTCCACCCAGTAGTACTCGCCGGGCGCCGGTGGTGGCAGCACGGAGCGTGGCGCGTAGATCTCCGCGCCACGCAACGCATCGGCGGCGTCCTTGTCGTCGATCCCGGGAATCGTGGCGATCAGGCCCTTTGGCGTGGCCCGCCCACCGAGCCCTTCAAGCGCACGCACGTTGCCGCGTGCATCGCGAAGTTGCAGGGGCTGGTAGCGGAGGAGCGCGGCTTCGGGATCGGTGAACGACTCGACCCGCAATTCGCCACGCACGCCAAAGGCGCCATGCACCCTGCCGAGCAGGATCAGGCGCGCTTCGGTGTTCATGCAGGAATGGCTGCGCGCGATGGGCGCAGCCAGGGCATCAGGCCGCGGGGGCCTGGGCCTTCAGCGCTTCCTTGTACAGGCCACCGACCTTGTCGGTGAGCTGCGCGCCGTTGTCGATCCAGTGCTTCACGCGCTCGAGGTCGAGCTCGACGCGCTTGTCGCTACCCGAGGCGATCGGGTTGAAGTAACCGACGCGCTCGATGTTGCGGCCGTCGCGGGCGCTGCGGCTGTCGGTGACGATGATGTGGTAGAAGGGGCGCTTCTTGGCGCCGCCGCGGGTAAGACGGATCTTGACCATGGTGCTGTTCTCGGTATTGCCCGGCTGCCGGGATGGCAGGGTAAGCCGGCAAGTATAGCAGGGGTGACGGCCGCCCGTGGCCGGCAACGGGCTCAGCGCATCATCGGCGGCATCCCGCCGCCCATCATCCCGCGCATGCCGCGCATCATGCCCTTCATGCCGCCGCGGCCCAGCTTGCCCATCATTTTTTCCATCTGCTGGTACTGCTTCAGCAGGCGGTTGACGTCGGCCGGCTGCATGCCGGAGCCACGCGCGATGCGGGCGCGGCGCGAGCCGTTCAGCAGGTCCGGGTTGCGGCGTTCCTTCGGCGTCATCGAATTGATGATCGCGATCATCCGCGGGATCTCGCGGCCGGTCACCTGGCCCTTCACCGAATCCGGGATCTGGCCCATGCCCGGCAGCTTGTCCATCAGCCCGGACAGGCCACCCATGTTCTGCATCTGCTCCAGCTGGTCGCGCATGTCGGCGAGGTCGAACTTCTTGCCCTTCGCCACCTTCTCCGCGAGCTTCTGCGCCTTCTCCTTGTCGACGCCGGCTTCCACCTGCTCCACCAGCGACAGCACGTCGCCCATGTCGAGGATGCGGCTGGCCACGCGATCGGGGTGGAACACGTCCAGGCCGTCGGGCTTCTCACCGACGCCGATGAACTTGATCGGCTTGCCGGTGATGTAGCGCACGCTCAGCGCGGCACCGCCGCGCGCATCGCCATCGGTCTTGGTCAGGACCACGCCGGTCAATGGCAGCGCTTCGCCAAAGGCCTTCGCGGTATTGGCCGCGTCCTGGCCGGTCATCGAGTCGACCACGAACAGGGTCTCGACGGGATTGACGGCGGCATGCAGCGCCTTGATCTCCGCCATCATCGCCTCGTCGATCGCAAGGCGACCGGCCGTGTCCACGATCAGCACGTCGGCGAATGACTTGCGCGCATCATCGATGGCCGCCTTGACGATGGCTTCCGGCTTCTGCGAGGCATCGGACGGGAAGAAGAGCGCACCCACCTGCCCGGCCAGCGTCTGCAACTGCTCGATCGCGGCGGGACGGTACACGTCGGCGCTGACGACCATCACCTTCTTCTTGCGCTTCTCGCGCAGGTGCTTGGCGAGCTTGGCGACGGTGGTGGTCTTGCCCGCGCCCTGCAGGCCGGCCATGAGGATGATCGCTGGCGCCGGCACGTTGAGGTTGATGTCGCTGGCCTGCGCGCCCATCACGTTGGTGAGCTCGTCGCGCACCACCTTGACCAGCTGCTGGCCCGGGGTCAGCGACTTCATCACTTCCTGGCCGAGGGCGCGCACCTTGATCCGCTGGACCAGCGCCTGCACCACCGGCAGCGCCACGTCCGCCTCCAGCAACGCGATGCGCACCTCGCGAAGGGCTTCGCTGATGTTGGACTCGGTCAGGCGACCACGTCCGCGCAGGCGGTTGATGGTGCCGGACAGGCGGTCGGTCAGGGATTCGAACATGGGATTCCGGTGCGGTTCTGCAGGCGCGGAAGTATACCGGCGCCCGCCGGGGTCGCCCTGCGTGCGACACTCCGCCGATGCCGATCGCCGTTGCCGCCCTCGTCCTTTACCTCCTTGCCGCAACGCTGCTCGCGACCGGCCTGCGACGCGATCCGGCCCACCCCGGGCGCACCTGGCTCGCGATCGCCCTGGCAGCGATTGCCTGTCACGCCGCGGTGCACGGGGTGGCCTGGCACTTGGCACAGGGTCCGGACATGCATTTCTTCGCCGCGCTGTCGCTGTCGGCGCTGGGCATGGCCTCGCTCACGTCCCTGCTGGCACGCGACGGCGGCATCGCCGCGCTCGGAATCGTGGTGTTTCCGCTGGCGGGCATATTCGCATTGCTGTACGAGCTGCACGGGCACCCCCCGGCCACCGCGATGGACTGGCAGTTGCAGTTGCACGCATGGTGCGCGCTGCTGGCCTACGCCACGCTGGCCATCGCCGCATTGCTGGCCGTCCTGCTGTGGATCCAGGAACACGCGCTCAGGCAGCGTTCGTTCCACGGCTGGATGCGGGCGCTGCCGCCGCTGACCGAGCTGGAAACGCTGCTGTTCCGCACGATCACCGTGGGATTCGTGCTGCTCACCGCGACCCTGCTGTCCGGCCTGCTGTTCGTGCACGACCTGCTGGGCCAGCACCTGGCCCACAAGACACTGCTGTCGGTGCTGTCCTGGCTGGTCTTCGGCGCCCTGCTCTGGGGCCGGTGGCGCCGGGGCTGGCGCGGCATGACCGCCGTGCGCTGGACGCTGGTGGCGATGGGCCTGCTGATGCTGGCCTTCTTCGGCAGCCAATTCGTGCTGGAGCTTGTCCTGCACCGCGCGCCCTGAGCCCCCCAAGCTGAACGGGGCCTCTTGACTTCCCCGGCGGAAAGGTTGTCATAACAATATTTGCATTGACAACTATTGCGTAGGCATGCATGATGCGCCGCGTCATGAACGGACAACCCTGCAATAACTCGACGCTCGGCCTGCTGTTCAAGCAGGTGCGGGACGCCATGTGGATCGCCATGGACCGCGAGTTGGCCAACTCCGGCCTCGACTTCACCTTCAGCCAGTACATCACCCTGAAGAAGCTGGCGATGGGCGTGGCCTCGGTGACCGAACTGGCGCGCCATGCCGAACTCAATCCGGGTGCGATGACCCGCCTGCTCGACCAGCTCGAGGCCCGTGGCCTGATCCGCCGCACCAATGATCCGAACGACCGGCGCGCGCTGCACATCCAGTTGACCCACGCCGGCCTGGCCGTGCGCGACCAGATGGAACAGCTGGGGGACGGCGTGCGACGGCGTGCGGTCAACGGCCTGACCGATGCCGAACAGTCCGAACTCACGCGCCTGCTCGAACACGTGCGCGACAACCTCACCACGGAATCCTGACGATGCCGAACCCGTTGATCCCCCGACGCGTGCAACGTGGCCTGCTGCCCGCCCTGCTGCCGCTTGCCCTGGCCGCCTGCGCCAACATGCACGGCCTTGCGCCGGAACGCGCGCCGCGCGATCCCGCGACCGTGCAGGCCACGCGGAGCCTCGGGCACGCGCGCGTCTCCGATGCCGCATGGCCGACCACGCACTGGTGGTCGGCGTTTGGCGATCCCCAGCTCGACACGTTGATGGATGAAGCGCTTGCCGGCTCGCCCTCGATCGCCGCTGCCGATGCGCGCGTGCGCAAGGCGATGGCGCAGGCCGGGCTGGCCGAGGCCGGCGTGCTGCCGACGCTCGGCGTGGGCGCACAGGAGAGCCATATCCGGCTGCCGGAAACCCTGGCCCCCGCGCCGATCGGCGGGAAGCTGCTGAATGCCACGATCGTGTCGCTCAAGTTCGACTGGTCGCCCGACCTGTGGGGCGGCAAGCACGCCCGCTGGGACGCGGCACTGGGTGCTGCACGCGCGCAGGAAGCGGATGCACAGGCGGCGCGCGCGACACTGGCCGGCAACGTGGCACGCACTTATTCCGCGCTGGCGCAGGCCTGGGATGCAAAGGATGTCGCCGAAGCGGACGTGCAACGCAATGCCTCGCTGCGCAAGCTGGCCGAACTGCGCGTCAAGGCCGGCATCGACAACCAGGTGCTGCTGTCGCAGGTGACCAGCGCGGAAGCCGCGGCGCGCACCCAGGCCAACATCGCGCAGCAGCAGATCGATGCGCTGCGCACCGCGCTCGCGATGCTCGCGGGCCAAGGCCCCGACCGCGGGATGGCGATCAACCGCCCGCATCTCGGCAATCCGCGGATCGCGGTGCCGTCGGTGGTGGCGAGCGACCTCGTCGCGCGTCGCGCCGACGTCGTGGCCGCACGCTGGCGGGTGGAAGCCGCCTCGCGCGGGATCGCCGCGAGCAAGGCCGACTTCTATCCCACGCTCAACCTCGCCGCGATGGTGGGCCTGGCCGCGGGCAACCTCTCCGACCTGTTCGGAACCGACGCACTGCTGGTGAACGGCGGTCCGGCGATCAGCCTCCCGATCTTCGATGGCGGCCGCCTGCGCAACCAGCTGGCCGGCAGCAATGCCGATTACGACCTTGCCGTGGCGGGCTACGACCAGGCCGTGCTCGGCGCGATCCGCGAAGTCGTCGATGCCGTCCAGTCGGCACGTGAACTCGATACCGCGATCACCGCCGCCCGCCAGTCGCGCGACGCGCAGGCGCGCGCGCTGTCGCTGGTGCAGCAGCGCTACAAGGCCGGGCTCGCCAACCAGCTCGACGTGCTGAACGCGCAGAAGCCGTTGTTGCAGCTCGACCAGCAACTCGCGTCGTTGCGCGGCAAGCGCATCGACGCCGCCATCGCCCTTGATACCGCCCTCGGTGGCGGCGTGCCGGTCACGCCCGCTTCCGATCCCGCACCCCACGCATCCGTCTTCAACAAGGCATCCGCACGATGACCACCGAATCCACCAAGAACGCCCCGGGCACGCCCGTGCCAGCCCCCCTGCTCCCGCCGACCGACCCCAGGGCGACGCCACGCAATGGCAAGCGCAAGCGCGCATTGCTGATCCTGGCGTCCGTGATCGTGCTCGCCGCGATCGGCTGGCTGCTGTACCACTTCCTGGTCGGCCGCTGGTCCGAGAGCACCGACGACGCCTACGTGCAGGGTGACATCGTGAGCATCACGCCGCAGACCGGTGGCACCGTGACGCGCATCGGCGTGGACGACGGCATGAAGGTCGACGCCGGGCAGGTGCTGGTGAACTTCGACGTCGAGGATGCACAGCTCGGCTACTCGCAGGCGGAAGCCGCGCTGGGCGCCGCGGTGCGCCAGGTGCGCGGGCTGTACAGCGCGGTCAACGCCGGCGAGGCCGATTCGGCCGCACGCGCCGCTTCCGTGAACCAGGCGCTTGCCGCCGTCGCCCAGGCGCGCGAGGACGTGGCCCGCCGCAGTGGACTCGTCTCCAGCGGCGCAGTCTCCGCCGAGGAACTCGCCCACGCGCGCACGGCCCTGGCCGGCGCCGAGGCGAACCTTGCCGCGGCACGTGCCGCGCAGACCGCCTCGCAGGCGAACGTGAGCCGAACGCGCACGCAGATCGACAACAGCTCGATCCGCGACAACCCGCAGGTCGTGGCCGCCGCCGCGCAGCTGCGCCAGGCCTACCTCGCGCGCCAGCGCTCGGCCATCGTCGCGCCGGTTTCGGGCTACGTCGCCAAGCGCAACGTGCAGCTGGGCCAGCGCGTCGCCCCGGGCACGCCACTGATGGCGATCATCCCGCTCCAGGGTGTGTGGGTGGATGCGAACTTCAAGGAAACGCAGCTCAAGAACCTGCGGCTTGGCCAGCGCGCGGAACTCACGTCCGAGATGTACGGCGACAACGTGGTCTACCACGGCACGCTGCAGAGCCTCGGGATGGGCACCGGCAGTGCGTTCTCGCTGCTGCCCGCGCAGAACGCCAGCGGCAACTGGATCAAGATCGTGCAGCGCGTGCCGGTGCGCATCGCGCTCGACCCGAAGGAGCTGCTGGAACACCCGCTGCGCGTGGGCCTGACCATGGGCGTGAAGGTGAACCTGCATGACAAGGGCAACGGCCTGCTGCCGGCCACCACCACCTCGGAGCCGCACGCGGTCACCAGTGCGTACGACGCGCAGATGTCGAAGGCCGACGCGGAAGTCGACCGCATCATCCGCGACAACCTTGGCGGGACGCGCTGAGCCACCATGGCCTCGACCACGCTCGACGACGCGCCGACGCCTCCGAACGCGGAGCCGAAGGCGATGAACATGCCCGGCTTCGCGCCACCGAACCGGGCACTGACCACGCTGGGGCTGGCACTCGCCAGCTTCATGCAGGTGCTCGACACCACCATCGCCAACGTGTCGTTGCCCACGATCTCGGGCAATCTCGGTGGCAGCGCCAACCAGGCGACGTGGGTGATCACGTCGTTCGCCGTCAGCAACGCCATCGCATTGCCGCTGACCGGTTACATGTCCCGCCGCTTCGGCGAACGCAAGCTGTTCATGTGGTCCACGCTGGCGTTCGTGATCGCCTCGTTCCTGTGCGGCATCGCCAACAGCATGGGTTTGCTGGTGGTGGCGCGCGCCTTGCAGGGTTTCGTGGCGGGACCGATGTATCCGGTCACGCAGGCCCTGCTGCTGTCGATCTATCCCCCGGCGAAACGCGGGCAGGCCATCGCGCTGCTTGCAATGGTCACCGTGGTCGCGCCCATCGCAGGACCGATCCTGGGTGGCTGGATCACGGACAACTACAGCTGGGAATGGATCTTCTTCATCAACATCCCCATCGGCATCTTCGCGAGCACCGTGGTGGGAAGGCAGCTGAAGGGCCGGCCGGAGCGCACCGAGACGCCGAAGATGGATTACGTCGGCCTCGCCACGCTGGTGCTTGGCGTCGGCGCGCTGCAGGTACTGCTTGATCTCGGCAACGACGAGGACTGGTTCCGCTCGACCACGATCGTGGTGCTGGCAATCATCGCCGTGATCTCCCTTGCGGTATTCACCATCTGGGAACTCACCGATAACGATCCGATCGTCAACCTGAGGCTGTTCCGGCACCGCAACTTCTCGGCCGGCACCCTCGCGATGGTGATGGCATACGCGGCGTTCTTCAGCGTGGGCCTGCTGGTGCCGTTGTGGCTGCAGCGCAACCTCGGCTACACCGCGATCTGGGCCGGCCTCGCCTCCGCGCCGATCGGCATCCTGCCCGTGCTGCTGACGCCGTTCGTGGGCATGTATGCAGCCAAGTTCGACCTGCGCGTCGTCGCCAGCCTGGCGTTCGTGGCGATGGCGATCACCAGCTTCATGCGCGCCGGATTCAACCTCGATGTCGATTTCCATCGCGTGGCGACCGTCCAACTGCTGATGGGCTTCGGCGTGGCGCTGTTCTTCATGCCGGTGCTCACGATCCTGCTATCGGACCTGGAGCCCTCGGAAATCGCGGGCGGTTCGGGTCTCGCGACGTTCGTACGCACACTGGGCGGCAGCTTCGCCGCGTCGCTCACCACGTATCTGTGGACGCAGCGCAGCGCGATCCATCATGCACAGTTGACGGAATCGATCTCCCGCACCGATCCGCAGATGGTGCAGACCGTCACGCAGTTGGGGCAGGGTGATATCTCGCGCGGGGCCGTCATCCTCGACCGGATGATCTCGCAACAGGCCGTGCAGATCGGCTTCAACGAGATCTTCCACGCGCTCGGGATCATCTTCCTGCTGGTGATCGGTTTCGTGTGGCTCGCGAGACCGCCGTTCGCGGCAAAGGCCGGGCCGGGCGCCGCCGGCGGCCACTGACCACGGAGGTCAGGCGGGCTCGGGCACGTGGATGGTGGCTTTCACGTGCTTGAGTCCGGCCACGATCGTGAACGTCATGATCACGAGCAGCGACCAGCTGCTCCATTTGCCCCAGTGCACCTGCGCCCACGCGCCCATCTGGTTGGGATAGCGCCAGATCCCGTAGAAGGTGGCCATGTTTTCGGCCAGCCACAGGAAGAACCCGATCAGCACGAAGGCCAGGAGCAGCGGCATGCGGCGATCGCGATCCGCTGGCCGGAACAGCACGCTGGTACGCGCATACAGCCCGAGCACGATCGCCGCCAGGTACCAGCGCAGGTCCGCGATCCAGTGATGGGTGAAGAAATTGGCGTAGATGGCAAGCGCGACGACCACGGCCATCCAGTACGGCGGATGGTGGCGGATACGCAGGTCGAACAAGCGCCACGCCTGGATGATGTAGCTGCCCACCGCCGCATACATGAAACCGGAGAACAGTGGCACGCCGAACAGCTTGGTCCAGGCGAAATCCGGATAACTCCATGCGCGCACGCCGGCGGACGTCTTGAACGCCTCCAGCGCGAAGCCCACCACGTGGAACAGGCAGATGGCGCGGAACTCGTCGACGGTCTCCAGTCGCCACCACAGCATCCACGCCTGGACCAGCAACGCATAGGCCAGCAGCGCGTCATAGCGCGGCAGGCCGAGGATGCCGGCCTTGGGCATCGCGAACACGGCCAGGAAGAACAGCCCCGCGAACAGGCAGGCGCGAACTTCCTTGAGGCCAAAGAACAGGAACTCGACGATGGGGCGACGCAGCCCCTGCCCCGCGTCGTGCGGCGCGATCAGCCATGCATCGAAACGCGTGAGCCCGGAACGCACGAACGCCGGCCCCTGCAACGCACGCGCGATGGCATTCACGCCGCCGCCAGTGCGTCGGACAGACGCTCGACCGCGATCACCTCCATTCCTTTCGGCGCGACCTTGGGGGCGTTCGCCTTGGGCACGATCGCGCGCTTGAAACCGTGCGTGGCCGCTTCCTTCAGGCGCTCCTCGCCATTGGGGACTGGCCGGATCTCGCCGGACAATCCCACTTCGCCGAATGCGATGGTCTTCTCCGGCAACGGCCGGTCGCGCAGCGAGGACAGGATGGCGAGCAGCACCGGCAGGTCGGCGGCGGTTTCCTGCACGCGGATGCCACCGACCACGTTCACGAACACGTCCTGGTCGCCCACCATCACGCCGCCATGCCTATGCAGCACGGCCAGCAGCATCGCCATGCGGTTGCCCTCGACGCCGACGGCCACGCGGCGCGGGTTGGACAGGGAGGACGCATCGACCAGCGCCTGCACCTCCACCAGCAGTGGTCGCGTGCCTTCGCGCGTCGCCATCACGCAGCTGCCCGGCTGGTGCGCCGCATTGCCCGACAGGAAGATCGCGGACGGGTTCGGCACTTCGCGCAGGCCGGCCTCGCCCATCGCGAACACGCCCAGCTCGTTGACCGCACCGAAGCGGTTCTTGAACGCGCGCAGCACGCGGAAACGCGACCCGGCATCGCCTTCGAAATACAGCACCGCATCCACCATGTGTTCGAGCACGCGTGGACCGGCGATGCCGCCTTCCTTGGTGACGTGCCCCACGAGGAACACCGCGGTTCCCGTTTCCTTCGCATAACGCACGAGGCGCGCTGCGGATTCGCGCACCTGGCTCACCGAGCCCGGCGCGGCGGTCAGCGACTCTGTCCACAGCGTCTGGATCGAATCGGCGATCACGAGTTTCGGCCGCGCCGCCACCGCATGCGCGAGGATGCGCTCCACGCAGGTTTCGGCCAGCGCGTGCACCCCGTCCAGCGGCAGCCCCAGGCGCACGGCACGCCCGGCCACCTGCGCCAGCGACTCCTCGCCGGTCACATAGAGTCCCGGCACATCCGCGGCCATCTTCGCGATCGCCTGCAGCAGCAGCGTGGACTTGCCGATGCCCGGATCACCGCCGACCAGCACGACCGAGCCTTCCGCCAGCCCGCCGCCCAGCACGCGATCCAGCTCACCGATGCCGGTGGAGACGCGCGCATGCTCCGCCTGGCTGACATCCTTCAGCGCCATCACCTTCGGCACGTCCACGGCGCCGGCCCAGCCGGCGCGCCGCGATGCCGGCGACTTCGCGGCGGCGGCGGTCTCCAGCACGACCTCGGACAACGTGTTCCACGCGCCGCAGGCATCGCATTGCCCCTGCCATTTGGCGAAATCGGCCCCGCAATCGGAACAGACGTAGGCGGTGCGGGCTTTGGCCATCGGATGCGCAATCAGTGGGTACGTTGGGGCATCCTACCGGCCACCGGTCGCGCGCGGCGAGACACATGCATCCGGACGCAAGAAGGCCCGACGAAGCGGGCCTCGCAGGATCCAACGCGTGGGCAGGACTCAGGCCGCGACTTCGGAACCCGGCGCCGCGCCGTCCGCGTTTTCCCGCTGCTCCAGGATCCGCGCGACCTGCGCATCGGCGGCAACGCGATGCTGGAGCGACTTGCACATCTCCACGCCGGCAGCGGTCAATGCGAGCTCGCCGTCCGCGTCCTCGGCCACCAGTCCGGCTTCCAGCATGCGGGCGCTGATCGCCGAATCGCCCTGGGCCAGCGGGGTGTGCTGGTCCACTCTTTTCAGGACCTCCAACAGGGCAAGGTCTTCGAGCGAAATGGGATCCATGGCTTCCCGAGTGGCGTCTGGTTGGTGCCGGAAATAGGAATCGAACCTACGACCTACGCATTACGAATGCGCCGCTCTACCAACTGAGCTATTCCGGCTTGGCCGGATATGGTACGGCCCGCCGCCGGTGACGGTCAATCGACCAGGCGCAGGCGCAGTTCCTTGGGCAGGGCGAACACCATGTCCTCCGGCTCGCCGTCGAGCTCGCGCACGCCGCCCGCCCCCAGTTCGCGCAGGCGTGCCAGCACGCCCTGCACCAGCACGTCCGGTGCGGAGGCGCCGGCGGTCACGCCGATCTTCGCCTTGCCGGCCACCCACGCCGGGTCGATTTCCTCGGCACCATCGATCAGGTGCGCTTCCACGCCCTCGCGCTCGGCCAGCTCGCGCAGCCGGTTGGAGTTGGAGCTGTTGGGCGAGCCCACCACCAGCACCAGGTCGCAGGATTTCGTGAGGTCGCGCACGGCATCCTGGCGATTCTGGGTGGCGTAGCAGATGTCGTCGTTGCGCGGTCCGACCATTGCCTGGAACCGTTCGCGGAGGGTGGCGATGATGTCGCGGGTGTCGTCCACCGACAGCGTGGTCTGCGTGGTGTAGGCGAGATTGTCGGGCTGCGAGACCTGCAACGTGCGTGCGCCCTCGATGTCCTCGACGAGATGGATGGTGCCGCTGCCGGCCTGCGCCTGCCACTGCCCCATCGTGCCTTCCACCTCCGGGTGCCCGGCGTGGCCGATCAGCACCATGTCCCGGCCTGCGCGGCAATGGCGTGCGACTTCGAGGTGCACCTTGGTCACCAGCGGACAGGTCGCGTCGAACACTTTCAGGCCACGACGGTCGGCTTCCAGGCGCACCGCGCGCGCGACCCCATGCGCGGAAAAGATGACGGTGGCACCGTCCGGAACCTCGTCCAGTTCCTCGACGAAGATCGCACCGCGTTGCTTGAGGTCATCGACCACGAATTTGTTGTGCACCACTTCATGGCGCACGTAGATCGGCGCGCCCAGCGTCTCGATGGCACGCTTGACGATCTCGATGGCGCGATCGACGCCGGCGCAGAAGCCGCGGGGATTGGCGAGCAGGACGTCCATGGGTCGAGTCTAGGCCTTGTTGCGTTTACCGCCGTCGAACAGCCCGAACAACGCGATGCCGACCGCCCCGCCCACGATGGCCGCGTCGGCCAGGTTGAAGGCCGGCCAGACATGCGTGCCCACGTACCACTTGATGAAATCCACCACGTGGCCATGGAGGATGCGGTCGATCACGTTCCCGATCGCGCCACCGATCACCAGCGCGTACGGCAGCGCGGTGCGCCAGTCGGCGCGCGGGGTGCGCAGCAACGCCCAACCCAGCAGGCCGGAGATCAGCACGGCCAGGCCGCTGAACAACCAGATCTGCCAGCCCCCGCTGTTCGCGAGGAAGCTGAACGCCGCGCCGGTGTTGTACACGCGGTACCAGTTCCAGAACCCGGGGATCACGGGGACGTCGGTGTATTCGGGCAGCGTGCGCAACACCCAGGCCTTGCTCAGCTGGTCAAGCGCCACCACCGTCGCCGAGACGGCAAGCCACGACAGCGCGTTCGGTTTCGCGGCACGCATCAGAACCACCTCCGGTCTTCGCCCTGGCCTTCGATGTTGTCCACGCAGCGGGCACACAGTTCGGGATGCGCGGCATGCGTTCCCACGTCCGCGCGGCGGTGCCAGCAGCGCACGCATTTGGGTTTGCTGGTGGGCACGGCAGTGATCGAGGGCGCACCGGCGGCCACGCTCACGTCACCGCTGATGAAGAAGAAACGCAGCTCGTCGGCCAGCGGCGACAGCCATGCGCCATCGACGGCATCGGACGCGATCGCGATCTCGGCATCCAGCGCAGCGCCGATATCGCCTGCGGCACGCATCGGCTCAAGCACCTTGGCGACCTGCTCGCGCAGCACCAGCAGGGAATCGAAGCGCGCGGCGTTCAACGGCGCGTCCGCCGGCAGCTCGGCCAGGCCGTCATAGGGCGTGGACAGCATCACGTTGTCAACGCGGTGTCCGGGCAGGAAACCCCACAACTCGTCCGCGGTGAACGACAGGATCGGTGCGATCCAGCGCACGAAGGCTTCCGTGATCCGGAACATCGCGGACTGCGCGCTGCGGCGACCACGCGAATCCTCGCGCATCGTGTACAGCCGATCCTTGGTGACATCGAGGTAGAGCGCCCCGAGGTCCACGCTGCAGAAGTTCATCAGCAGCTGCACCACGCCGGCAAAATCGTAATCCGCATAGGCCGCCGCGATCTGCTGCTGCATTTCCCACGCGCGATGCACGATCCAGCGGTCCAGCGCCACCATGTCGTCGAGCGGACGCAGGTGCACGTCGGGATCGAAGCCGTGCAGGTTGCCCAGCAGGAAGCGCGCGGTATTGCGGATGCGTCGGTAGCCATCGGCATTGCGCTTCAGGATCTCCTGCGACAGCGACATTTCCTGGCTGTAGTCGGCGGACGCCACCCACAGGCGCAGGATGTCGGCGCCCAGCGTCTTCATGATGTCCTGCGGCTCGATGCCGTTGCCGAGCGACTTGGACATCTTGCGGCCATGCTCGTCCACGGTGAATCCGTGCGTGAGGCACTGGCGGTAAGGCGCGGCCTTGTCGATGGCGATCGACGACAGCAGCGACGACTGGAACCAGCCGCGATGCTGGTCGGAACCTTCCAGGTAGAGGTCCGCAGGCACGCCGAGTCCGCGCGCCTTCAGCACGCACTGGTGGGTCACGCCGGAATCGAACCAGACATCGAGGATGTCGGTGATCTTGTCGTACTGCGCGGCCTCGTCGCCCAGCAACTCCGACGGCTCCAGCGCGAACCATGCATCGATGCCGCCCTGCTCCACGCGTTGCGCGACCTGCTCCATCAGTTCAACCGTGCGCGGGTGGGGCTCGCCGGTCTCGCGATGCACGAACAGCGCGATCGGCACGCCCCAGGTGCGCTGGCGCGAGATCGTCCAGTCGGGCCGCTGCGCGATCATCGAGGCGATGCGGGCTTCGCCCCATGCGGGGTACCAGGTCACTCCGGGGATCGCGGCGAGCGCGTCGCGACGCAGCCCGGCCTTCTCCATCGAGATGAACCACTGCGGCGTGGCGCGGAAGACCACCGGCGTCTTGTGCCGCCAGCAGTGCGGGTAGCTGTGCGTGATCTTCGCGAACGCGAGCAGCGTGCCATTGCCGCGCAGCACCTCGACGAGGGCGTCGTTCGCCTTCCAGATGTGCATGCCGGCCAGCACGGTATCGCCGGCGGGCGGCGTGGTCGGCAGGTACACGCCACGACCATCGACCGGATTCACCTGCGCAGCGGTGTAGCGGGACACCAGGCCACTCGCCTGCGCGACCACGAAATCTTCCTGGCCGTGGCCGGGCGCGGTGTGCACGGCGCCCGTGCCGTCCTCTTCGGAGACGTGCGCGCCCAGCAGCACGGGAATGTCGCGCCCGGCGTAGAACGGATGCGCGAGCACCACGCCATCCAGTGCACCACCCCGCACGCGGCCGTGTTCGACCACCGTGTCCACGCCGTAGCGCTTGAGCGCGGCTTCGGCGAGGTTCGCGGCCAGCACCAGCCAACGCGGCGCGCCGCCATGCGCCGGACCTTCGACCAGCACGTACTCGATGTCCGCGCCCAGCGACACCGCCAGCGACGCGGGCAGCGTCCAGGGCGTGGTGGTCCAGATCGGAATGGCGACTCCGGCACCGGCAGGCAGCGTGGCGCCGAATCGCTGCGCAAGGCCCGCGGCATCGTGCGCGGCGTAGGCCACGTCGATCGCGGGCGAGGTCTTGTCCTGGTATTCGATCTCGGCTTCGGCCAGCGCGGACCCGCAATCGAAGCACCAGTACACCGGCTTGATGCCGCGTTCCAGGTGCCCGTTGGCGATCACGCGTGCGAGCGCGCGGATCTCGTTGGCTTCGAACGTGCGATCCAGCGTGAGGTACGGGTTCTCCCAGTCGCCCAGGATGCCGAGGCGCTTGAAATCACGACGCTGCACGTCGACCTGGCCGAGCGCGTACTCCCGGCACTTCTGCCGGAATTCCACCGCATCGAGCTTGTCGCCCACCTTGCCGAACTTCTTCTCGATCGCGATCTCGATCGGCAGGCCATGGCAATCCCAACCGGGGATGTACGGCGCATCGAAGCCGGCCAGCGTCTTCGACTTGACGATGATGTCCTTGAGCACCTTGTTGACCGCATGGCCGAGGTGGATCGCACCGTTGGCATACGGCGGGCCATCGTGCAGCACGAAGCGCGGCCGCCCGGCGGATGCCTCGCGGATCCGTGCATACAACCCCTCGCCTTCCCAGCGCGCCAGCGTGTCTGGCTCGCGCCTGGGCAGGTCGCCGCGCATCGGGAACGCGGTCTCCGGGAGCAGGATGGTGGCCTTGTAGCGTTGTGGATCCGTATTGCTCACGCGGTGACTCGCTGGAAAAGGGGGTGATGGGTCTCGAGGATCGCGCGTGCCTCCGCGGCATCGCGATGCATCTGCACGACCAGCGCATCGAGGTCGTCGAACTTCACTTCGTCGCGCAGTTTCGCCACGAATTCGACCTCGATATGACGACCATACAGGTCACCATCGAAGTCGAACAGATGGGTTTCGAGCAGGGGTTCCACGCCGCCCACGGTGGGTCGCGTACCGATGCTGGACACTGACGGCCACGGCGGACCGTCGAGTCCATGCACCCACGTGGCATGGATGCCGGTCAGCGCAGGCTGGTGACCCCCGAAGCGGAGATTGGCGGTGGGAAATCCCAGCGTGCGACCGAGCTGCCGGCCGCGCACCACTCGCCCGCCCAGGGCGTAGGGGCGGCCGAGCAGTCGGTTGGCCGCCTTGAAATCGCCCGCGACCAGCGCCGCGCGGATGCGGGTGCTGGAAACGCGCTCCCCGCCCTCCAGCACCGGTGCGATCTCGCCTGCGGTGAAACCGCGCGACAGCCCAAGCTCCTTGAGCGTGGAGAGATTGCCGCCGCGACCGCGGCCGAACCCGAATTCCGGCCCCACCCACACCTCGCGTGCGGCGAGGCGGCCGACCAGCACCGTGTCCACGAAGTCCACGGCATCACGCGAAGCCAGCCTTGCATCGAACCGCAACAGGCCGACCGCGTCCATGCCGAGCGCACGCAACCCCTGCACTTTCGCGCGCGGCAGCATCAGGCGGGGCGGTTCCGCACCACGGGCGAAGTACTCCCGCGGCAGCGGCTCGAACCCGACCGCGACCACCGGCAGGCCAAGCGCGCGGGCGCGCGACTGCGCGTGGCGCAGCAACGCCCGATGGCCCAGGTGCAGGCCGTCGAAGGCGCCGATGCAGGCCACGCTGCCGTGCGGGAACAGAAGCCCGCCCTGGGGGTCGCGGAACAGCAGAGTCATGACCGTTCCAGTATACCGGCGGCCCCCGCCACGCCCCGGCTCAATGCTCGCGGAAATCGCGCGGGCGGAAGCCCAGGGCGAACATGGATGCGGCGTACACGAGCCCGCCCCCGACCACGAGCGCGCCCAGCCAACCGATGCGCACGAAGGGCGGCGCCACGGTGAATTCGGGCGCGAAATGCAGGCCCACCAGCAGGAACACCACCATCACGGCGTTGCCGCCCGCGATACGCCACAGGAAGGGTTTCCAGCCCGGTTGCGCGTCGTACACGCCTGCCTTCAGCAGCCAGCGCCACAGCAGCGCGAGGTTGAGGTAGCTGGACAGCGCACTCGCAAGTCCCAATGCGAAATGCATGCCCGGATGGGTGCCAAGCGTCTGCGCCACCCCACCCGTGCGTGCTTCCGCCGGCAACCGCAGGTACAGCACCGCCAGCAACACCGCGGTGAACACCATGTTGGCGACGAGCGCGGTGATGCCTGCGCGCATCGGCGTGCGGGTGTCCTGCCTCGCGTAGAAGGCCGGCAGCACCGTCTTCACCAGCGCGAATGCCGGCAGGCCGAAGCTGAGTCCGAACACCGACAACGCGGCCATGCGGGTGGCGAACGCATCGAACTTGCCATGCTGGAAAATCGTCGCCACCAGCGGCACCGACAGCAACATCAGCCCAAGCATCGCGGGCACGATGATGATCATCGTCGAACGCAGGCCCCAGTCCAGGGACTTCGAGAATCCCTGCCTGTCCGTGTTGACGTGGTGGCGTGCGAGCGTGGGCAGGATCACCGTGCCCAGCGCGATGCCGAACACCCCCAGCGGCAGCTCCAGGAACCGGTCCGCCGCGGAGAGCCAGCTCTGCGACCCTTCGGCCAGTTTGGCGGCCACGAACGTATCGAAAAGCAGGTTGATCTGGGCAACGGACGAACCGATCAGCGTGGGCGTCATCAACCGCATGACGCGGCGCACGTCCGGGTGGTTCCAGCCCCAACGCGGCATCGAAAGCAGGTCCAGTTTCGCCAGCGCAGGCATCAGGAACAGCAGCTGCAGGATGCCGGCAACCAGTACCGCCCAGCCCATCGCCACGATCGGCGGCTCCGCCACCTTGGATCCCCACCACGCCCCCGCGATCATGCAGAGGTTGAGGATGATGGGGACGAGCGCCGGCAGTCCGAAGCGATGGAAGCTGTTGAGCGCCCCGGCCGCGAGCGCCGTCAGCGAAACGAACATCAGGAACGGGAACGTCCACCACAGCAGGTGGACGATCAACTGGTGCTGCCCCGGCACCGGATGCACTGTGTTTGAGAACGCATCCGCAAGCCAGGGCGCGAGCAGCATGCCCAGCGCCGTGACGACCAGCAGCACGCCGCCCAGGGTGCCGGCTGTCCGCGACACCAGCGTCTTGAGGTCTTCGTGGGAGCGCTGCTCCTTGATCTCGGTGAAGACGGGCACGAAGGCCGTGGAAAAGGAGCCTTCAGCGAAGAGCCGGCGCATGAAATTGGGGATGCGGAAGGCCACCCAGAAGGCGTCCGTCATCGGCCCGGCGCCGAAGGCGGCGTTGAAACTGGTGTCCCGGACCAACCCGAACACCCGGCTCAGCATGGTCATGCCGCCGAAGGCGGCGATGCCGCGGGCCATCCCGCCCTTGCGGGGCGGGGCTGCGGCAGGGTTACCCACGGGCCACCCCCGGGTTGACGCAACTGCCTGAATCCGCCATACTTTTCGGTCTCGCATTCCGCGACATCATCTTTCCCGTATCCCGCAGGGTTCCATCGTGGCCAATATCAAGTCCGCCAAGAAGCGCGCCAAGCAGACCGTCGTCCGCAACGCCCGCAACAACAGCCAGCGTTCCATGCTGCGCACCGCCGTCAAGAAGGTGCTCAAGGCATTGCACTCCAACGACGCCGCCGGCGCCACCGAGGCATTCGCCACGGCGCAGCCGCTGCTCGACCGCTTCGCTTCGCGTGGCCTGATCCACAAGAACAAGGCGTCGCGTCACAAGAGCCGCCTGAACGCCCGCATCAAGGCCCTCAAGGCCGCCTGATCCGGCGTTGTCGTCCGCCCAGGCGGACGCGGCAAACGAAAGCCCCGCCACAGGCGGGGCTTTTTCGTGCCCGCGATTCACCGGGGCAACACTCACCCGGCGCGGTCCGTCGGCGCGCCGTGCCCCATGGCCTCGCGCTCCAGTTCCTCGCGGCGCAGCTCGTCGAGGAAGGCCTGCACCTTCAGCATCACCTCGCGCGTGCCGGCATGGGCCAGCCCGGAGACGATGAACCACGGCCCGGTCCAGCCCAGTGCCTCGACCGCGCGGGTCGCGTGTGCCTGTGCATCTTCGGCGGTCAGCAGGTCGGCCTTGTTGAACAGCAGCCAGCGCGGCTTGTCCATCAGGCCCGCATCGAACTTCTCCAGCTCGCGCTCGATGGCCCGCACCAGGTCCGCGGCATCGCTGCCATCCAGCGGCTCGATTTCCACCAGGTGCAACAGCAGCCGCGTGCGCTGGATATGGCGCAGGAACAGCGCGCCCAGGCCCGCGCCATCGGCCGCGCCTTCGATGAGTCCCGGGATGTCCGCAATCACGAAGCTCTTGTGCGGCTCCACACTGACCACGCCGAGGTTGGGGTACAGCGTGGTGAACGGATAGTCCGCCACCTTCGGCGTGGCCGCGGACACGGCGCGGATGAGCGTGGACTTGCCCGCGTTCGGGAAGCCCAGCAGGCCCACGTCGGCCAGCAGCTTGAGTTCGAGCTTGAGCTCGCGCTCCTCGCCGTCCTCGCCCGTGGTGGACTGCCGCGGCGAACGGTTGATGGAGCTCTTGAAATGCATGTTTCCGAGGCCGCCCTTGCCGCCGCGCGCGACCAGCAGGCGCTCGCCATGGCGGGTCAGGTCGCCGATCACCTCATCGGTGGCAACGTTGGTGACGGCAGTGCCGACGGGCACGGTGATGATGAGATCCTCGCCGGCCTTGCCGTACATCTGCCGGCCCATCCCGTTCTGGCCACGCTGGGCGCGGAACATCTTCTGGTGGCGGAAATCGACGAGGGTATTGAGGTTCTCGTCGGCGACCACCCACACGCTGCCGCCATTGCCACCATCGCCTCCGTCGGGACCGCCCAGCGGAATGAACTTCTCGCGGCGGAAGCCCACGCAGCCGTTGCCGCCGTTGCCGGCGAACACGGAGATTTCGGCTTCATCGACGAGTTTCATGGCGTGGGGTTGGCCCTGTCCGGAATTGCATGATGCCCAGAAACGCGAAGCCCCGCCGGAGCGGGGCCTGCGCCTGCAGCCGTGCGGCGATTACTCGCCGGCGATGACGCTGACCGTGCGGCGCTTGGCGGCGCCCTTCACGGAGAACTCGACCTTGCCGTCGACCAGGGCGAACAGCGTGTGGTCGCGGCCGAGACCGACGCCCATGCCCGGGTGGAACTGCGTGCCGCGCTGGCGGACGATGATGTTGCCGGCCTCGATGGCCTGGCCGCCGAACATCTTCACGCCGAGGTATTTCGGGTTGGAGTCGCGGCCGTTGCGCGAGGAACCTACGCCCTTCTTGTGTGCCATGACTGCGTCTCCTTACTTCTTGCCACCGGCAATGCCGGTGATCTCGATTTCGGTGTAATGCTGCCGGTGGCCCATCTGCTTGCGATGGTGCTTGCGGCGGCGGAATTTCACGATGCGGATCTTGTCGGCGCGGCCGTGGCCGACGACCTTGGCCGTGACCAGCGCACCCTTGAGCGCATCGCCCAGGGTCACGCCATCGCTGCCACCCAACATCAGGACATTGTCGAACTTCAGCTCGCTACCGACTTCGGCCTCGAGCAGCTCGACGCGCAGGGTTTCCCCCTGCATCACGCGGTATTGCTTACCGCCAGTTACCAGTACTGCGTACATTGACCCGCTTCCTTTGTAGTTATTGTGGTCCCAGGCACCGTGTTACGGGCGCACTGAACCCGGAAGTATAGCGGCCGGCTGGCCGAGCCTGCAAGTCGCAGGGCGCTGGAAGCCTCGATCTCCTCACCGGCTGTTCACGCCCCCGGGGGCGGAATTGGGCGGGCCTTATCCCCCGGAGGACCTCCACATGTTCGATACCCTGCTCCAGGACGTCGAAACACGGTTCGGTATCAGCGGCGAGAAGGCCAAGCAACTGCTTGGCATGCTGATCGCCCTCATTTTCAACGAAAAACGCGGCGGGCCGGCCGGCTTCGTCGATCTGTTCCGCAGCAAGGGCCTGGGGGACGCCGTGAACTCCTGGATCGGCAATGGGCCCAACCACCCGATCGATCCCGCCCAGCTCGAATCGGCGCTTGGCTCCGACGTGGTGACGTCGCTCGCGGACCGCGCTGGCTTGGACCGCACCGCCGCCTCCGGCGCCCTCGCCGCCATGCTACCCGGCGTCTTCCATACGCTGACCGAGGACGGTCGCCTGCCGATGGGCGGCATTCCCGACCGCATCAGCCACTACACCCACGGGATTGGCGATTTCATCCACTCCCTCGGGGCCGGCGCTCTGGGCGCGGGCGCCGCCACCGCTGGCGCAGTGGGCGCCACCGCCAGCCGCATGGGCAGTACCGTGGATTCCGGCGCAAGCCGGGCGGCCGCCGCGACCCACGAGGTGGCCCGTGACTCCAGCTCTGGCATCGGCAAGATCCTGCCATGGCTGCTGCTGGGCGCGCTGGTGCTGATCGGCCTGTTCGCCCTCAATCGCTGCAAGAAGGCCCCCGAGCCTGCCCCGGCGCCAACCGCAACCGAAACACCTGCACCCGCCCCGGCCACGGCTGGCAATCCGAAGTTCGCCTTCGACACCGATGGGGCCAAGGCCAACATCAGCGGCATGCTCTCCAGCGATGCCGAGAAGTCGAAGTTGTTGGCTGGCCTGAAAGCCGCGTTCGGTGACGGCAACGTGGTTGGCGATGTCACCGTGGATGCGAAGACGGCCCCGGCCGGCTGGCTCGACACGCTGGTCGCGCTGCTGCCGCAATTCAAGGCCAAGGGGCTGAAGTTCGACTTCGACGGCAACAAGCTCCACTTCGACACGTCCGCCATGTCCGATGCCGATCGCGTGGCCCTCATGACCGCGCTCAACGGTGCGTTCGACGGCGTGGAGGTTTCGGGCCTGGATGCCGGTTCCGATGCGCTGTCCGCCCTGAAGGAAGGCTTCACCGCCGCTGACCTGGTGAAGGCGCTTGACCTCATGAACATCCGCTTCAAGACCGGTTCGGCCGACATTTCCCCGGCCAGCCTGGACCTGGTCAAGAAGGCCGCGGAGTACATGAAGAAGGCCCCTGCCGGCACGAAGATCGAGGTGGCCGGCCATACCGACAACGTCGGCAACGCCGCCTCCAACCTGAAGCTCTCCGACGCGCGCGCGAACGCGGTGAGGGCCAAGCTGACCGAGAATGGCGTGGATGCCGGGATGCTGACCGCCAAGGGCTACGGCGACACCAAGCCGGTGGCCGACAACGCGACCGACGAAGGCCGCGCGAAGAACCGCCGCATCGAGTACACCGTGGTGCAGTAACGTCCTGTCGATGGGACCGGGAACGGGGCGCTTCGGCGCCCCGTTTTCGTTCAGGCCCGGGGTGCACCGGGGCTTGCGCCAGAACGGGATTGCCCCCATCTCCGACGGGCGGCTACGCTAGGCGATTGCCCGCCCTCCCCCGGAACA
>Ga0207982_1000003_pt1 | contig 29825 bp, 26 predicted proteins | sample SoimicmetaGmgHAB_FD_188335 | JGI IMG/M metagenome (GOLD analysis project Ga0207982, IMG submission 188335) | Soil and rhizosphere microbial communities from Laval, Canada - mgHAB (SPAdes) (version 2) | ecosystem: Environmental > Terrestrial > Deep subsurface > Rock core/Sediment | place: Laval... | reverse complement strand
CGACTGCTTCGGCGGCGCGTTCCTGCTGCAACGCGGTCACGAAGACCTTGGCATGCGCCAGGTCGCGGGTTACCTCGACGTCGGAGACGCTGACCGACGGCAGGCCATGCTCGCGCACGGCCTCGTGCACCAGCGTCCCGAGGTCCCGGCGCATCTGCGCCGAAACCCGGTCCTTGCGATTGAAGGATTTGCGGCCTGGCATCAGAGCGTGCGCTGGACTTCGATGCGCTCGAAGCACTCGATCTTGTCGCCGGCGCGCACCTGGTCGTAGCCCTTCACGCCGATGCCGCATTCGGTGCCGTTCTTGACCTCGTCGACATTCTCCTGGAAGCGGCGCAGCGAATCGAGTTCGCCGGAGTAGATGACGGTGTCGTCGCGCAGCACGCGGATCGGCTTGCCGCGGCGGATCACGCCTTCCACCACCACCGAGCCGGCGATCGAGCCGAACTTGGAATGGCGGAACACCTGCTGCACTTCGGCGGTGCCGATGATCTCCTCGCGGATTTCCTTGCCCAGCACGCCGGATGCGATCTGCTTCACCTGGTCGATCACGTCATAGATGATCGAGAAGTAGCGCAGGTCCACGGCGTTGTTGTCGATCACCTTGCGGGCCGAGGCGTCCGCACGCACGTTGAAACCGATGATCGCGGCCTTGGAGGTCGCGGCCAACTGCGCGTCGGACTCGGTGATGCCACCCACGCCACCACCGATCACGTTGATGCGGATCTGGTTGTTGGACAGGCCGGTCAGCGCCTCGCGCAGGGCCTGCACGGAGCCATGCACGTCGGCCTTGACCACCAGGTTCAGGCTCTGCTGCGCAGCGCCGTCGCCCATCTGCGCCATGATGTCTTCCATGCGGTTGCCCGCCTGGGCCACCAGGCGCGTTTCCCGGCGCTTGGCATCACGCTGCTGCGCCACGTCCTTGGCCAGCCGCTCGTCCGCGACCACAACGAAATCGTCGCCGGAATCGGGCACGCCGGACAGGCCCAGCACCTGCACCGGAATCGACGGGCCGGCATCCTGCACCTGCTTGCCGGTTTCGTCGAACAACGCGCGCACGCGGCCGTACTGCACGCCGCAGACCAGGAAGTCGCCCTTCGACAGCACGCCACGCTGCACCAGCACGGTCGCGACCGGGCCACGGCCCTTGTCCAGCGAAGACTCGATCACCGTGCCCTGGGCGCGGCCATCGGGCACGGCACGCAGCTCAAGCACTTCGGCCTGCAGGCTGATCGCGTCGAGCAGCTCGTCCACGCCCTGCCCGGTCTTGGCCGAGAGCTCGACCATCTGCGTCTCGCCACCGAAGTCCTCGGCCACCACTTCCTGGGCCAGCAACTCGTTCTTGACGCGCATCGGATCGGCGTCGGACTTGTCGATCTTGTTGATCGCCACGATCAGCGGCACGCCCGCGGACTTCGCGTGCTGGACCGCCTCGATCGTCTGGGGCATGACGCCGTCGTCCGCGGCAACAACCAGCACCACGATGTCCGTGAGCTTGGCGCCGCGGGCGCGCATCGACGTGAACGCCGCGTGGCCCGGGGTGTCGAGGAAGCTGATGACGCCCTTGGGCGTTTCCACGTGGTACGCGCCGATGTGCTGGGTGATGCCACCCGCCTCGCCGGTCGCCACCTTGGTCCGGCGGATGTAGTCGAGCAGCGAGGTCTTGCCGTGGTCGACGTGACCCATGATGGTCACCACCGGCGGGCGCGGCACGGCTTCGGACTGCGCATCCTCCACGTGGGCCAGCAGGTCGCTCTCGACATCGTTCTCGTTGGCGCGCACGGCCTTGTGGCCGAGCTCCTCGGTCACCAGGACCGCGGTGTCGTGGTCGACGGACTGGTTCACCGTGGCCATCACGCCCATCTTGAACAGGGCCTTCACCACGTCGCCGCCCTTCAGCGCGAGCTTCTGCGCCAGGTCGGACACGGTGATGGCATCACCGACGGTGATCTCGCGGGTGACCGGCGTGGTCGGACGCTGGAAGGCGTGCCCGCCGGCGCCGGTACGCGACTGCTCCGGCCGGGCCGTGCGACCACGACCACGGGCCGGCGTGGCGCTTCGGCGCGCACGGTCGGACGGGCTGAGGTGCATCTTTCCGGCGAAGCGGTTGGCGCTGTCGTTGTTCTCGGCGGCGCCGTTGCCTTCGCGGGGCTTGTGCTTGCCCGCGCCATGGCCATGGCCGCGCGGCGCTTCGTCACGCCCCGTGCCCCGCGGCGGTGCGGCGGTGGCCGGCTTGCCCGGCGCACGGGCGGGTGTCGAAGGAGCCTCCGCTTCCGCCGTCGCGGCAACCGCAGCCTCGGCAACGCGACGTGCCTCTTCTTCCTTGCGCAGGCGCTCGGTTTCGACCGCTTCGGCGCGACGTCGATCGTCGGCCGCCAGGCGGGCCTGCTCCTCGAGGTTGCGCTGCTTGGATTCCTCGAGCTTCCGCAGGATCTCCGCGCGCTCGTCAGTGACCGGCTGGTCGGACTTGCCGCCATCGCCCGTCGGCTTCAGCACGACCTTCTTGCGGACGACCACGTCGACGGTTGCGCGGTTCTTGCCGCCACCGACGGTGATCTCCTGCTTGCGGCTGCGGTTGAGCGTGATCCGGCCGGAACTTTCGGTGCCCGGCGCGGCGGCGGCCGCCGCCTCACCGCGGCCGTGCGTGCGGCGCAGGAAGCCGAGCAGCTTGACCTTCTGCGCGCTCGTGACTTCCTGGTCGGCGCTGTCGAATGGCATGCCGGCTTCCTTGAGCTGCTCGAGCAGCTTGTCCACAGGCGTGTTGACCAGTTCGGCGAGCTTGCGGATGGTGGTGTTCTGCGACATGCGGATTCCGTTGCTTGGGCCACGCTTGGCGCGGCCCGGGGGAGTGCGATTCTAGCCCTTGTGTCCTCGCGGACCCGTCAGGCGCCTCATTCGAACCAGTGCTTGCGCGCTTCCATGATCAGCGCGGCCGCCCGTTCTGCGTCCATGTCCTCGATGTCGGTCACCTCGTCGACGGCCAGCTCCGCGAGGTCGTCGCGGGTGCGGACGCCACGCGAGGCCAGCACGTAGGCGGTTGCCTCGTCCATGCCCTCGAGCGTCAGCAGGTCCTCGGCGGGCTGGCTGTCCTCCAGGCCCTCCTCGGCGGCCAGCGCCTCGTTCAGCAGCGCGTCGCGGGCGCGGGCGCGGAGTTCCTCGACGATGTCCTCGTCGAAGCCCTCGACCGCCAGCAGCTCGCCGACGGGCACGTAGGCGATTTCCTCGACCGTGCTGAAGCCTTCCTGCACCAGGATGCCGGCGATCTCCTCGTCGACTTCGAGCTTTTCCATGAACAGCTGGCGCGCGGTGGCCTGCTCGGCCTCTGACTTCGCCTGCACCTGGTCGGCGGTCATCACGTTGAGCTGCCAGCCCGTCAGGCGGCTGGCGAGGCGCACGTTCTGGCCGCCACGGCCGATGGCCTGGGCCAGCTTGTCCTCGGCGACCGCGAGGTCCATCGAGTGCTTGTCCTCGTCCACGATGATCGACTGCACCTCGGCCGGCGCCATCGCGTTGATCACGAACTGGGCGACGTTGTCGCTCCAGAGGATGATGTCCACGCGCTCGCCGTTGAGCTCGTTGGTCACGGCCTGGACGCGCGAACCGCGCATGCCGATGCAGGCGCCGATCGGATCGGTGCGGGTGTCATGCGCGAGCACGGCGATCTTGGCGCGGTCGCCCGGGTCGCGGGCGCAGGCCTTGATCTCGACGAGGCCCTGGCCGACTTCCGGCACTTCCAGGCGGAACAGCTCCATCATGAATTCAGGGGCCGCACGGCTCACGAACAGTTGCGGGCCGCGCGGTTCGCTGCGCACGTCATAGAGGTAGCCGCGCACGCGGTCGCCCACGCGCAACGCGTCGCGCGGGATGCCCTTGTCCTTGGCGATGAAGCCCTCGGCGTTACCGCCCAGGTCCATGTAGATGTTGCCGCGCTCGACGCGCTTCACGGTACCGGTGACCAGCTCGCCCAGGCGGTCCTTCCATGCGTCGACGACCTGCTGGCGCTCGGCCTCGCGCACGCGCTGCACGATCACCTGCTTGGCGGCCTGCGCGGCGATGCGCCCGAAGTCCGGGTTCTCGATCGGCTCTTCGATGTAGTCGCCAACTTCGGCGCCTTCGCTCTCGTCCAGCGCGTCCATCAGGCGGAGCTGGCGATCCGGCGATTCCATCACCACGTCATCGGCCACCACTTCCCAGCGGCGGAAGGTCTCGTAGGTCCCGTCCTTGGGGTTGATGGACACGCGCACGGCGACGTCCTGGTCGGGGTACCGCTTCTTCGCGGCCGTGGCCAGGGCGGCCTCGATGGCCTCCAGGATCACTTCGGTCGGGACGCCCTTCTCGTTGGCGACGGCATCGACGACCAGCAACAGGTCCTTGCTCATGGTTTCTCCACGCGAGGCGGCTTCTTGCCGCCGGTTGGTTTGGGATGGGGTTTCGATCCGGGCTTCGCGCGGCGCGCGGGCCGGCCCGTCGGTTTCGGTTTGCCGGTCGCCTTGCCGGGGGCCGCGGCGGGCGCCTTCGCGCCGTAGCCGAGGGCGGCCCAGTCTGGGACCAGGCGCGCCTTCTCGATGTTCTCGTGCTGGACCACCATGTCCGGTGCGCCCTCGACCTCGAAGCTGATCGCCTCGCCTTCGACGCCCAGGATGCGGCCCATCAGGCGGCGGCGGCCGTCCTGCGGAAGCTTGAGCGCCACCTTGACCTGCTCGCCCGTGAAGCGCGCGAACTGGGCCGCGGTGAACAGCGGACGCTCCAGTCCGGGCGACGACACCTCCAGGGTGTAATTGCCGGTAATCGGGTCCTCGACGTCCAGCTGGGCCGACACTTCCCGACTCACGGCTTCGCATTCGTCGATGCCCACGCCCTTGCCTTCGGCGGCCGCGGCTGCAGGCACGTCGATGTACAGGCGCACGAGCGAACCGCCCGGCTGCGGCACGTATTCGATGCCAAGCAGCTCGAGCCCGAGCGCTTCGACGCCGGGGGCAAGCAGTTCCTGCAGTTGTTCGGATCGACTCACGTGCACCTGACCATTGACGGGTTGCAGAAACGACAAAGGGCCCGAAGGGCCCTTTTCCGGTATTGCAATGTCCGGTCCGGACCGCGGAGCGGCGATCCGTGAGCCCGAGCCCCGCGATGCACCCAGAAGATGCGATCGCTGAACTTGGTAGCGGGGGTAGGATTTGAACCTACGACCTTCGGGTTATGAGCCCGACGAGCTGCCAGACTGCTCCACCCCGCAGCAAGTCGCACACTATAGCGGCAGTGCGATGGGCTGGCAAGCCATCGCACGCAACAATTGTTCAGCCGATGCCGAATGCCTGCGTGCACCAGGCCATCAGCGGCTGCAGGAACACGCTCAGGACCAGCAGCGCGAGCGAGTTCACCGCGAACACGGCCTTCAGGCCCCGGTCGTCACGGGGGGCCATCGCGGCGCCCTCGACCGGCTTGTCGAAGTACATCACCTTGACCACGCGCAGGTAGTAGAACGCGCCGACCACCGCCATCACGATGCCCACCAGGGCCAGCCACAGCAGGTTGCCGTGCAGCGCCGCCGCGATCACATCGAGCTTGGCGAAGAAGCCGATGAACGGCGGCACGCCGGCCAGGGAGGCCATCACGAACAGGATCATCGCAGCGGTCCACGGGGAGCGCTGGGCCAGCCCGCGGTAGTCGTCGATCCGGTCGGCCTCGAACCCGCGGCGCGCCAGCAGGGTGATCGCGCCGAACGAGGCCACCGAGGTGAACGCATACACCACTGCGTAGAACAGTGCCGCCGCGTAGCCCTGCTGCGTGCCGCCGGCCACGCCCATCAGCAGGAAGCCGATGTGGGAGATCGTCGAATAGGCGAGCATGCGGCGCAGGTTGGTCTGCATGATCGCGAACAGGTTGCCCACGACCAGCGACAGCGCGGAGAGACCGGCAACCAGCGGGTGCCAGTGCGCGCCGAGCGGCCCCAGGCCTGTCTCGAGCAGGCGCCAGGCCATGCCGAACGCGGCGATCTTCGGCGCGGAACTCACGAACAGGGTGATCGGCGTGGGCGCGCCTTCATAGACGTCCGGCAGCCACATGTGGAACGGCGCCGCACCGAACTTGAAGGCGATGCCCGCCAGCGAGAACGCCGCGCCGGCCAGCAGCAGGCGCGGATTGGCGCTCACTTCGGCGGCCGCATGGATCTGGGCAAGGTCAAGCGTGCGCGTGGCACCGTAGATCAGCGACAGGCCGTACAGCAGCATGCCCGACGCCAGCGCGCCCAGCACGAAGTACTTCATCGCCGCTTCCGAGGCCAATGGGCCGTCGCGGTCGATCGCGACCAGCGCGTAGGAGCTCAGCGCCAGCATTTCCAGGCCGAGGTAGATCATCACCAGGCTGCCGGCCGACACCAGCAGCATCATGCCCAGCACCGCGAACAGCATCAGCACGCTGACCTCGCCCTTGTACAGGCCGCGGTCCTCGAAATACGGCCACAGGTAGACGAAGGCGAACGCCGTCACCAGGCAGATCGATGTCTTCATGACATCGCCCGCGGCATCGCGCACGAACATGCCGTTCAGCACCGTGCCCTGCCCGCCCAGATGCGCAAGGCTCAACGCGGCCACGACAAGCAGCAACGCCAGGCCGAGCAGGTGGACGGCGCCACGGCGCCGCGACGGCAGGAACAGGTCCAGCATCAGCAGCACGAACGTGCCGCAGGCCAGCACCAGCTCAGGCAGCAGCGGCCACAGCTCGGCGGGATTGGGGGTAGAGAAATTGCCCATCGGTCAGGGTCCGGGAAGCTTGCTGGAAGCGATCTGCGTGGACAGCTGCGCGATCGCCGGCTGCATGAGGTCGGTGAGTGGCTTGGGCCAGATGCCGATGGCCAGCACGCCGGCGGCGAAGACGCCGAGTACCCAGGCCTCGCGCGCGTTGATGTCCTTGAGCTTCGCGACCTCTCCGTTGGCGACCTCACCCCAGATGACGCGCTTGACCAGCCACAGCGTGTAGCCGGCGCCGATGACCAGCGTGAGCGCGGCAGTGAACGCCAGCAACGGATGGCGCTGGAACGTACCCACGATGACCATGAACTCGCCGACGAAGCCGCTGGTCGCAGGCAGGCCCGAGTTGGCCATCGCGAACAGGACCATGAAGGCGGCGAACCACGGCATGGTGTTCGCCACGCCGCCGTAGTCGCGGATCATGCGGGTGTGCATGCGGTCGTAGAGCACGCCCACGCAGGAGAACATCGCGCCGGACACGAAGCCGTGCGAGATCATCTGCACCATCGCACCCTGCAACACGAGCTGGGACGCGGCCTGGTTGGCCTGTTCGCGCACCAGTCCGATGGCGACGAAGGTGCCCAGGGTGACGAAGCCCATGTGCGAAATCGACGAATACGCGATCAGCTTCTTCATGTCGTCCTGCACCAGCGCGACCAGGCCGATGTACACGACCGCGATCAGCGACAGCGCGATGACGAGCCATGCCCAGTGCTGGCTGGCATCGGGCGTGATCGGCAGGTTGAAGCGAAGGAAACCGTATCCGCCGATCTTCAGCATGATCGCGGCCAGCACCACCGAGCCCCCGGTCGGTGCTTCAACGTGCGCGTCCGGCAACCACGTGTGCACCGGGAACATCGGCACCTTGACCGCGAACGCGACCAGGAACCCGAAGAACAGCCAGGTCTGCTCCGTTGCCGTCAGCGGCACCGCGTACATGTCGGCCAGCTGCCAGCTGCCGCACTTCAGGTACAGGTAGACCAGGCCGACCAGCATGAACATCGAGCCGAGGAACGTGTACAGGAAGAACTTGATCGACGCGTAGACCCGGCGGGCACCGCCCCATATGCCGATGATGATGAACATCGGGATCAGCATGCCCTCGAAGAACACGTAGAACAGCACGGCATCGAGCGCGCTGAACACGCCGACCATCAGCCCTTCGAGAATGAGGAACAGCGCGTAGTACTGGTTGACCTTCTTGTCCACCGAGCCCCAGGCGCCGATCAGCACCAGCACCGTGGTGATCGTGGTCAGCACGATCAGCGCGATCGAGATGCCATCGACACCGAGGTGGTACTGGATCTTCCAGGCATCGATCCACGACGCCTGCTCCGTGAACTGCATGCCCGCATTGGCATGGTCGAAACCTGTGACCAGCGGCAGGCTGAGCAGCAGCGCGACGGTGGCGATCACCACCGACAGCCAGCGCGCCGCGTTCGCGCGCTCTCCCAGCAGGAACACGCCGGCGCCACCCAGGATCGGCAGCCACACCAGCAGGCTCAGGTACGGCAAGTGGCTCACGCGCGCACCCCCGTGGAGCCGATGGATCGGTTGGTCTTCATCGCGTTCATGCCCCCACCTTGATCAGCCACGCGAGCAGCAGGATCAACCCGATGATCATCGCAAAGGCGTACTGGTACAGATACCCGGTCTGGCCGCGGCGGATCACGCGGGCCAGGTCGCCCACGTCGTTGGCTGCGCCGTTGACCATCATGTCGTCGATCACGCGGCTGTCGAACCAGCGCGATGCCTTGCCCAGCAGCAGGCTCCCACCGGCGAAGCCGTTGATCCACAACTTGTCGAAGCCATACTTCTCTTCGAGGATGCGGATCGGCAAGGCCAACACGCGCGCGGCCCTGGCCGGCAGCTCGGGACGCCACAGGTACATCAACGTGGCCAGCAGGAATCCGGACAGGGCCAGCCAGAACGCGGGCGCGGTGAACCCGTGCAGCGCGAACGGCAACGCCCCGTGGAATTCCTCCGCCAGCTTGCCGATCACGTCATGCGCGGGCAGCACGTGGATGGCGCCGTCGAAGAACGACACGCCGCCTTCCGCTCCGCCGATCGTCTTGCCGAACAGCATGCGGCCGACGGTGAAGTAACCGATCAGGATCGACGGAATCGCCAGCAACACCAGCGGCAGCGTCACGACCCACGGTGACTCATGCGGCGCGTGGCCATGCCCATGGTCGTCGTGGCCGTGGCCATGCGCGTCGTGTTCGTGCGCGAGCGCGTCCTCGTGCGCGGTGGAATCCGCTTCCGGTGCCACGTAGTGCGCCGGTGCCGGGTCGTTGAACCGCTCCTTTCCATGGAAGGTCAGGTACAGCAGCCGGAAGCTGTAGAACGAAGTCACGAACGCGCCCAACAGCACCGCCCAGTAACCGTAGGTGGCGATGAAGCCGCCGGTCTCGTGTGCGTGCTCGGCCGCGGCCTCGATGATCGTGTCCTTGGAGTAGAAACCGCTGAAGAACGGCGTGCCGACCAGGGCCAGCGTGCCGATGACCATCGTGATGTACGTGACCGGCATGTACTTGCGCAGGCCACCCATGCGGCGCATGTCCTGCTCGTGGTGCATGCCGATGATCACCGAGCCGGCACCAAGGAACAGCAGCGCCTTGAAGAACGCATGCGTCATCAGGTGGTAGACCGCGGCGGAATACGCGGAGACACCGAGCGCGACGGTCATGTACCCAAGCTGCGACAGCGTGGAATACGCGACCACGCGCTTGATGTCGTTCTGCACCATGCCGATGAGGCCGGTCCAGAAGGCGGTCGTGGCGCCGATGAACAGCACGAACGACAGCGCCGTCGGCGACAGCTCGAACAGCGGCGACATGCGGGCCACCATGAAGATGCCCGCGGTCACCATCGTCGCGGCGTGGATCAGCGCGGAGATCGGTGTGGGACCCTCCATCGAGTCGGGCAGCCAGACGTGCAGTGGAACCTGTGCCGACTTGCCCATCGCACCGATGAAAAGGCAGATGCAGATCACCGTCGCCACGGACCACGGGTGGCCATGGATGATTTCGGTGGTCATGCCCTGCAGCGTGCCGGCCTTGGCGAACGCGGTGGCGTAGTCGAGCGTCCCCAGCCAGAACAGGACGCCGGCGATGCCGAGCAGGAAACCGAAATCGCCAACGCGGTTGACCAGGAAGGCCTTGAGGTTGGCGAACACCGCGGTCGGCCGCTTGAACCAGAAGCCGATCAGCAGGTACGACACCAGGCCGACTGCCTCCCAGCCGAAGAACAGCTGCACGAAGTTGTTGCTCATCACGAGCATCAACATGCTGAAGGTGAACAGCGAGATGTAGCTGAAGAAGCGCTGGTAGCCGTCGTCGTCCGCCATGTAGCCGATGGTGTAGACATGCACCAGCAGCGAGACGAAGGTCACGACCACCATCATCATCGCGGTGAGGTTGTCGATCATGAAACCGACGTGCGCCTGGATGCCGCCCACGTCGAACCAGGTGTAGACATCCTGGTTGAACACGGGCGCGCCATGCATCAGGTGCCACAGCACGCTGGCGGAAAGCACGAAGCTCGTCGCCACGCCGAGGATCGTAACGCTGTGCGCGCCGGCCCGGCCGATCTTGCGGCCGAACAGACCTGCCAGGATGGCGCCCAGCAACGGCGCCAGGACGATGGCGAGCAGGACGCTCCGGGAAAGGGTCGCGGTGTCGGCCATGCGTCAGCCCTTCAGGGAGTCGAGTTCGGCGACATTGATCGTGCGCCGGTTGCGGAACAGGGTGACGAGGATGGCCAGGCCGATCGCCGTCTCCGCCGCCGCGACGGTGAGGATGAAGAACACGAACACCTGCCCCGCCGCATCGTTCATCGCGCGCGAGAAGGCCACGAAGTTGATGTTGACGGAGAGCAGCATCAGCTCGATCGACATCAACAGAATGATCACGTTCTTGCGGTTGAGGAAGATGCCGGCGACGCTGATGCAGAACAGCACCGCGCCCAGCGCGAGGAAGTGGCCGAGGCCGAGGCTGGTCGGGATCATGGGGCGTCCTCAGGAGATGCTGGCGGCAGCGGACGTTCCGGTGCCATCTTGACCATGCGGACGCGATCGGTGGCGCGGACGCGCGACTGCGCCGACGGATCCTGCGTCTTCACGCCGGTGCGGTGGCGCAGGGTCAGGGTGACGGCCGCGATCACCGCGATCGTCAGGATGACGGCGGCCACCTCGAAGGGCAGCAGGTAGTCGGTGAACAGCGCGCGCGCCAGCCACAGCGCGTTCGGCGTGCCCTGCGCTTCCGCCGCGTTGACCGCGAAACCGGTCGCCATGTGCGAGCGAACGCCCAGCAGCGCCAGCATCTCGACCAGCATCACGGCAGCCACGAGCAACCCGACGGGCAGGTAGCGCACGTAACCCTCGCGCAGCGGCTCGATGTCGAGGTCGAGCATCATCACCACGAACAGGAACAGCACCATCACGGCACCGACGTAGACCAGCACGAGCGCGACGCCCAGGAACTCGGCGCCCGAGATGATCCAGGTGCAGGCCACCGAGAAGAAGGTCAGGACGAGGAACAGCGCGGCATTGACCGGGCTGCGCGCGCTGATCACGCCCAGCGCGGCCACGGCGGCCAGCGCGGCGAAGAGGTAGAAGGCGATCAGGGTCAGGTCCATGTCGTCCTCAGCGGAAGGGGGCGTCGGCGGCGCGGCGTTCGGCGATCTCCGCCTCCAGGCGGTCGCCAATGGCCAGCAGCTGCGGTTTGGTCAGGATGCTCTGGCTGCGCTTGTCGAAGTGGTACTCGTGCACGTGCGTCTCCACGATGGAATCGACCGGGCAGCTCTCCTCGCAGAACCCGCAGTAGATGCACTTGAACAGGTCGATGTCATAGCGCGTCGTGCGTCGGGTCCCGTCCTCGCGCGGGGCGGAATCGATGGTGATCGCCAGCGCCGGGCACACCGCCTCGCACAGCTTGCACGCGATGCAACGCTCTTCCCCGTTGGGGTAGCGACGCAACGCGTGGATGCCACGGAAACGTGGCGACTGCGGCGTCTTTTCCATCGGGTACATCAACGTGTACTTCGGACGGAAGGCGTACTTGAGGGTGAGGCCCAACCCCTGGAACAGCTCCAGCAGCAACAGGCTCTTGAAGTAGGAAACGGCACGGCTCATGTCAGTCTCAGGCCCCCGGCACGAACACGTTGTAGTAGGCCAGTACGGCGGTCACGCAGATCCACGCGATGCTCACGGGCAGGAAGACCTTCCAGCCCAGGCGCATGATCTGGTCGTAGCGGTAACGGGGAAACGAGGCACGGAACCAGACGAAGCAACTCGCGAAGAAACCCACCTTCGCCAGCAGCCACCACCAGCCATCCACCGACAGCAGCGGGATGTTCCAGCCGTGGAACGGGCTCAGCCAGCCGCCCATGAAGAACAACGACGTGGTGAAGCTCACCAGGATCATGTTCGCGTATTCGGCCAGGAAGAACAGCGCGAACTGCGAGCCGGAATATTCCACCATGTGGCCGGCCACGATCTCGGATTCGCCTTCGACCACGTCGAACGGCGCGCGGTTGGTCTCCGCCACGCCGGACACGAAGTAGATGACGAACAACGGCAGCAGCGGCAGCCAGAACCATTCCAGGAACCCGGAATTACCGGCCTGGGCCATCACGATGTCGGTCAGGTTGAGGCTGCCGGCGGCGATCAGCACGCCGACCAGCGCGAAGCCCATCGCGATCTCGTAGCTCACCACCTGCGCCGCGGAACGCATCGCGCCCAGGAATGCGTACTTGGAGTTCGATGCCCAGCCAGCCAGGATGATCCCGTACACGCCGAGCGAGGTCATCGCCAGCAGGTACAACAGGCCGGCATTGACGTTGGCCAGCACCAGCCTGTTGTCGAACGGCACCACGGCCCATGCGGCGAACGCCGGCGCCAGCGTGATCAGCGGGGCCAGGATGAAGAGCCCGCGATTGGCGCTGCTCGGCTGGACCACTTCCTTGAACAGCAGCTTGAACACGTCGGCGAAGGCCTGGAACACGCCGAAACCGACGTACATCGGGCCGTGGCGCGCGTGCATCCAGCCGATCAGCTTGCGTTCCCAGACCACGTAGAACGCGACCGAGACGATCACCGGGACCGCGATCAGCAGGATCATCAGCACCAGCCAGGCCAGCGTGCCCAGCATGCCGAACGACAGCAGCCACTGGTGGAACGATTGGATCAGGGCACTCATGCGGAACGCGCCTCCACGTTGGCGGCCGCGAGCGGCGCGGTGGCGCCGTAGCCCCGCTCGACCCAGACGCAACCCGGTGCGACGCGGTCATCCAGGCGGACCGGGAGCGACGCGGTGCCATCGGCGGTCGTGAACTTGCCCACGGCCCCGTCGGCCAGTCCCGCGCTCGCGGCGGTCTGCGGATGGAGGCTGGCCACCGCACCCGCTGTCAACGGGTGCGCCTGCAGGGCCGCGGCTCGGCGGGTGACGCCGTCCACGCGGTAGATCGCGTCGGATGCCGCAATCTCGAGGCCACTGCCCTGGACCGGCGCGGCGCTGCCGCCAGTGACGGTCACCGCACGCGACGCAAGCGCGGCGCGCATGCCGGCGGCATCGGCAAAATCGAAGCCGGGAAGATTGAGTTCGCCCGCCAACGCACGCAGCACGCGCCAGCCTTCGCGGGCTTCGCCCGGCAACTTGCCGGACGGTGCGGCGTGCTGGACCCGGCCTTCGAGGTTGGTCAGCGTGGCATCCAGTTCAGGCAACAGGCCGATCGGGAGGATCACGTCGGCGACGCGGCGGGTGGAAGCGCACGCGAAATGGCTGAAGGCCACGACCTGCGCACCTGCGAAGGCACGGGCAGCGAGGCCCGGGTCCGCGAAGTCGAGGCCGGGCTCGATGCCGTGGATCAGGTAGGCCTTGCGCGGCTCGCGCAGCATGGCCAACGCATCGCGGCCCTGCGGGAGCGCGCCGGCCTGTGCGAGACCGACGGCATTCGCGCCCTGCGGCACGATGCACAGCCTCGCGCCTTCGGTCGCCGCGAACGCTCGCGCCGCCTTGCGGATCGCGGACGCATGCGCACTCCGCTCGGCCACGCCACCGACGATCACCACCGGCATCGAGGCCATGTCGATGTCGAGCGCGGCAAGCGCGCCTGCCAGCTGCGACGGCGGCACGATGGTCGTGGTCGTCGCCTGGAAGGTGAAGTCGAAATCGACGGGATTGACCACATGCACCTTGGCGCCATGCAGCTGCGCCTTGCGCACGCGCTGGTGCAGGAGCGGCAGTTCATGGCGCAGGTTGGAGCCGATGATGACGATGGCATCGGCATGCTCGATGTCGGCGATCGCCACGGCCGAAGGCGTCGCGACCGCGCCGTCGGCCAGGTCGAGAGCATGGATGCGATGATCGATGTTGCTGGTCCCGAGCCCCTCGGCCAGCGCCGCGAGCAGGCTGCCCTCCTCGTTCGGGGTCGCCGGATGCAAAAGCACGCCGAGTGCATCGCCACGATTGGCCGACAGGATCTGCGCGGCACGTGCCAGCGCGTCCGTCCAGGAGACCTCGCGCCAGTCGTCGCCATCCTTGACCATCGGAACGGTCGCACGATCCTCCGCGTACAGGCCGGCGTGGGCGTAGCGATCACGGTCGGACAGCCAGCACTCGTTGACCGCTTCGTTGTCGCGCGGCACGGCACGCAGCACTTCGCCACGACGTGCGTGCAGGAACAGGTTGCTGCCGAGCGCGTCCTGGAACCCGAGCGATTCGCGTGCGATCAGCTCCCACGGGCGGGCGCGGAACTGGAACACCTTGTTGGTCAGGGCGCCGACCGGGCACACATCGATCACGTTGCCGGACAGCTCGGTCGTCAGCGGCTTGCCGTCGTAGGTGCCGATCTGCAGGTTCTCGCCACGCAGCATGCCCCCCAGCTCGTGGGTGCCGGCGATGTCCGCGGTGAAGCGGACGCAACGCGTGCACTGGATGCAGCGCGTCATCTCCGTGGCGACCAGCGGCCCGAGGTTCTCGTCGGCCACCACGCGCTTGCGCTCGGCGAAGCGGCTGACCGAACGGCCATAGCCCATCGACACGTCCTGCAGCTCGCACTCGCCGCCCTGGTCGCAGATCGGGCAGTCCAGCGGGTGGTTGATCAGCAGGAATTCCATCACGTCGCGCTGGTACTTGAGCGCGCGGTCGCTGCGGGTGCTGACCTTCATGCCATCGGCCACCGGCGTGGCGCAGGCCGGTGCCGGTTTCGGCGCGGCACGGCCACCCACTTCGGTGTCGACCATGCACATGCGGCAGTTGGCGGCGATCGGCAGCTTGTCGTGGTAGCAGAAACGCGGGATGGCAACCCCGGCCTTGTCCGCGGCCTGGATGATCATCGAGTTCTTCGGCGCCGCGACTTCGACACCATCGATGAAGACGGTGACGTGGTCGGGCGGCAGGTTGGGGTTCACTGGCTGGGCGCTCATGCGGCCACCGCCTTCGGAACCACGGTGCCGGCCTTCTGGTCGTCCACCAGGAAGCGCTTGTTGACGATGGCGTATTCGAATTCGTCCCAGAACTTGGCCAGCATGCCCTGCACCGGCCATGCCGCGGCCTCGCCGAACGCGCAGATGGTGTGGCCTTCGATCTGGCCGGCGGCGGCCTTCAGCATGTTGAGGTCGTCCATGGTCGCGGTGTGGTCCACGATGCGGCCGAGCATGCGGTGCATCCAGCCGGTGCCTTCACGGCATGGGGTGCACTGGCCACAGCTCTCCTTGAAGTAGAACCGGCTGATGCGATGGGTGGCACGCACCATGCAGGTGGTCTCGTCCATCACGATGACCGCGCCGGAGCCGAGTCCGGAGCCGGCCTTCTGGATGCTGTCGTAGTCCATCGTGCAGGCCAGCATCTCGTCGCCGGTCAGCACCTTCATCGAGACGCCGCCAGGAATCACGGCCTTGAGCCTGTGGCCATTGCGCACGCCGCCGGCGAGCGCCAGCAGGTCGGCGAAGGGCGTGCCCAGGCGGATCTCGAAATTGCCCGGGTTGTTGAGGTGGCCCGACATCGAGAACACCTTCGGTCCGCCGTTGTTCGGCTTGCCGAGGCTGGCGAACCATTCCGCGCCATTGCGGATGATCGCGGGCACCGAGGCGTAGGTCTCGGTGTTGTTGATCGTGCTGGGCTTGCCGTACAGGCCGAAGTTGGCCGGGAACGGCGGCTTGAAGCGCGGCTGGCCCTTCTTGCCTTCCAGCGACTCCATCAGCGCGGTTTCCTCGCCACAGATGTAGGCACCGGCGCCCAGCGCATTGTGGATGTCGATGTCGACGCCCGAGCCAAGCACGTTCTTGCCGAGCCAGCCATTGGCATAGGCCTCGGCGGTGGCTTCTTCGAGGTGTTCGAACGGCTCGTGGTGGAACTCGCCACGCAGGTAGTTGTAGCCGACGGTCGCACCGGCGGCGTAACAGGCAATCGCCATGCCCTCGATCACCGAATGCGGGTTGTAGCGAAGGATGTCGCGATCCTTGGCCGTGCCGGGCTCGGATTCGTCCGAGTTGCAGAGCATGTACTTCTGCATGTCGCCCTTGGGCATGAAGCTCCACTTCAGGCCGGTGGGGAACCCCGCGCCGCCACGGCCACGCAGGCCGGACGCCTTGACCATCTCGATCACGTCGGCCGGCGGGATCTTTTCCTCGAGAATCCTGCGAAGCGCGGCGTAACCACCGGTCTTCAGGTAGTTCTCGTAGCTCCAGGGCTTGTCGAAGTGCAGCGTCGTGTAGACGACGTTGTGCGCTTCCGGCGCGGGACCGACCGGGCCGTAGCCTTCGGAGGCGTGGGTGTCGTGTGCCATCGTCAGTTCAACCCGTCCAGCAGCTCGTCCACCTTCTGCGGCGTGAGCTTTTCGTGGTAGTGGCCGTTGATCACGACCACCGGCGCGCCACAGCAGGCGGCAACGCACTCTTCCTCTCGCTTGAGGTAGACGCGCCCGTCGGCGGTCGACTCGCCAAGCCTGCAGCCGAGCTTCGCTTCGGCGCGCGCCACGAGATCCTCGGCGCCGTTGAGCCAACAGCTGATGTTGGTGCAGAACGCGACGTTGTTGCGTCCCACCGGCTGCGTCTCGAACATCGAGTAGAAGGTCGCCACCTCATAGGCCCACACCGGGGGCAGGCCCAGGTACTTCGCCACGCCCGCGATCAGTTCGTCGGTCAACCACCCGCCGTTCTGTTCCTGCGCGGCATGCAGGCCCTGGAGCACGGCGGACCGCTTGCGATCGGCCGGGAACTTGGTGAGCCAGTGGTCGATGTGTGCGCGCGTCGCATCGTTCAGGACGACCATCGGGTCGACGTTGCGCGCGTTCTCGAAATTGCCAGTTGCCTTCATCGCCCTGCCCTTACCTGTCGATCTCGCCGAACACGATGTCGTACGTGCCGATCATTGCCACCACGTCCGCCAGCATGTGGCCCTTCACGATGGAGTCCATCGACGAGAGATGCGCGAAACCCGGCGCACGCAGCTTGCAGCGGAACGGCTTGTTGGCGCCGTCGCTGACGAGATACACGCCGAACTCGCCCTTGGGCGCTTCCACCGCCGCATAGGTCTCGCCGGCGGGTACGCAATAACCCTCGGTGAACAGCTTGAAGTGGTGGATGAGCGCTTCCATGTCGTCCTTCATCTCCTCGCGGGAGGGAGGCGCGACCTTGTAGTTGTCCAGCATCACCGGGCCGGGGTTCGCCTTCAGCCACTTCACGCACTGTTCGATGATGCGCGTGGACTCGCGCATCTCCGCAACGCGCACCAGGTAGCGGTCATAGCAGTCGCCGTTGACGCCCACCGGGATGTCGAATTCCACCTCGCCGTACTTGGCGTAGGGCTGCTTCTTGCGCAGGTCCCACGCGACCCCCGAGCCACGCAGCATCGGGCCGGTCATGCCCCACGCGAATGCCTGCTCCGGCGGCACCACGCCGATCCCGACGGTGCGCTGTTTCCAGATGCGGTTGTCGGTGAGCAGCGTCTCGTACTCGTCGACGCGCTTCGGGAAGTCCTGGGTGAACGCCTCGAGGTAATCCAGCATCGACCCTTCGCGCCACGCGTTGAAGCGCTTCAGCTTGTCGCCCTTGCGCCACTTCGACTCGCGGTACTGCGGCATGCGGTCCGGCAGGTCGCGATAGACGCCGCCCGGACGGTAGTACGTCGCGTGCATGCGCGCGCCCGACACCGCCTCGTAGCAATCCATCAGCTCTTCGCGCTCGCGGAACGCATACAGGAACACCGCCATCGCACCGAGGTCGAGCGCGTTCGAACCCACCCACATCAAGTGGTTCAGGATGCGCGTGATCTCGTCGAACATCGTGCGGATCCACAGCGCGCGCTCCGGTGCCTGCACGCCGAGCAACGTCTCGATGGCATTCACGTAGGCGTGCTCGTTGCACATCATCGACACGTAGTCGAGGCGATCCATGTAACCGATCGACTGGTTGAACGGCTTGGATTCCGCCAGCTTCTCCGTACCCCGGTGCAGCAGGCCGATGTGCGGATCGGCGCGCTGGACGGTCTCGCCATCCATTTCGAGGATCAGGCGCAGCACGCCATGCGCTGCCGGGTGTTGCGGACCGAAATTCAGCGTGTAATTGCGGATTTCCTGGCGGGCTTCGCCGGCATCGCTTGCGAACGGCGCCTGTGCGGCCGGGCTCTGGATGGAAGGTGCGGTCATTTGGCGGCTCCGGCGGGACCGATGCGTTCGGCCACCTTGAGGTCGGCGGATTCGCCCTTCGCGGTCTGGAAACGGGCATCGTCGCGGATCACGCGCGGCACGCCGACGCGCGGCTCCACCGAGGTGACCGGCTCGTACACCACGCGCTGCCTGTCGGCGTCGTAGCGCACTTCGACGTTGCCGATCAAGGGGAAGTCCTTGCGGAACGGATGCCCGACGAACCCGTAGTCGGTGAGGATGCGGCGCAGGTCGTGATGCCCGGCGAACAGGATGCCGAAGAGGTCGAACGCCTCGCGCTCGAACCACTCGGTGCCCGGCCAGATGCCGGTCAGCGTGCCGACGACCGGCAGCCCCTCTTCCGCGCAGTAGGCGCGCAGGCGGACGCGGCGATTGGCAGACACCGACAACAGATGCGCCACCGCGGCGAATCGACGCGCTGGCACCGGTTCGATGATGCTTTCGGCGGGCTGCGCGGCCTGTCGGCTTGGCTGCTCGCCCCACTTGAAGCGTCCGGGACCCTTGCCTTCCACGCCGCGGCTGAAGCCTTCGCTGGACACGTCGGTGTCCCACTCGTCGCCACCGTACCCAAGGTAGTCGACGCCACACACATCAACGCACTGTTCGAACGCGAATTCGTCGCGGAGCACGCGCGCGGTCGCCTGCCATTCCGCAGGCGCAACCTCGACGCTCAGCTCGCCGCGCGGCTGCGCGACGGTGACGGTGGCCGCCGGGAAGCGGGCACGCAGCGAGTCGGCAAACTGGTCAGCAGTCTGGGCCATGGGCATCGGTCAGGTCGTGGGAGCCGCGGATTCGACGGCGGACTGGTTGCCCCAGACGGTGCCGCGGCGGATTTTTTTCTGCAGCTGCAGGATGCCGTACACCAGCGCCTCGGCGGTGGGCGGGCAGCCGGGCACGTAGACGTCGACCGGCACGATACGATCGCACCCGCGAACCACGGAATACGAATAGTGATAGTAGCCACCACCGTTCGCGCAGCTGCCCATCGAGATCACCCACTTCGGGTCGGGCATCTGGTCGTAGACCTTGCGCAGCGCCGGCGCCATCTTGTTGACCAGCGTGCCGGCCACGATCATCACGTCGGACTGGCGCGGCGACGGCCGGAACACCACGCCGAAGCGGTCGAGGTCGAGGCGCGCGGCGCCTGCATGCATCATCTCGACCGCGCAGCAGGCGAGGCCGAACGTCATCGGCCACATCGAGCCGGTGCGTGCCCAGTTCCAGAGCGCATCCATGCTGGTGGTGACGTAACCCTGCTGCATCACCGGGTTGTCGCCCTCGGGACGAAGGATGTCGTCGAGGCGCCCCTCGGGCAGCGGGTTGAAGAACGGCGTGTGACTCACTCCCATTCCAGTGCTCCCCGCTTCCACACGTAGATGTAGCCCACCAGCAGCAGCGCCAGGAAGATGCCCATTTCCACCAGCCCGAACACGCCAAGGTGGCGGAACACCAGCGCCCACGGAAACACGAAGGCGATTTCAAGATCGAAGACGATGAAGAGGATCGCCAGCAGGTAGTAGCGCACGTCGAACTTCAGGCGCGCGTCCTCGAACGGGACGAATCCGCATTCGTACGGCGAGAGCTTTTCGGCGCTTGGCCTCTTGGGCCCGAGGAGATTGCCGATCACGATCAGCGATACGCCGATCCCGATGGCAACCAGCAAGAACAACAGAGTCGGCAGGTATTCGGCCAGCACGTTCGTCTTTCCTGGGGTCTTCCGTGACCTGGGTCCCGGACATCCTGTCCGGGTGAAGCAATGGTGCCCAAGGGGGGACTCGAACCCCCACGACCTAAGCCGCTACCACCTCAAGGTAGTGCGTCTACCAATTCCGCCACCTGGGCAATGTGTGTGCACGTGATTACGCGTCGTGCAAGCGCGACATTGTAAAACGGATTACGGCGACTGCGGAGCCTTTTGCGCGGGTTCCTGCGTCGCGGCCGGCGTCGTCGACGTTGCCGGCGCCTGCGGAATGACCGGCTGCGTGGCTTGCGGCACCGACGGCGCGGCCTGCTTTGCCGGCGCGGCACCCGCCATCACGCTGCCCGACATCACGCCGGTTTCAACCGCGTGGCTGCCGTGGACATGCATCCATGCCATCACCAGCGTCAGCGCGAAGAACGCCGTGCCGAGCCATTTGGTCGACTTGGACAGGAAATTTGCCGCGCCGCGCGCGCCGAACACGGTGCCGGAGGCGCCCGCGCCGAAACCGGAACCGGCCTGCGCACCTGCGCCACGCTGGAGCAGGATGAGGATGACCATCGCGATCGCGATGAGCACATAGAACACGTTGAGGATGATCGCCAGCATGAAGTTTGTCGCGTCCGTGGATCTCAGGCGGCCGCGGCCGCGATGATGTCGAGGAAGTCGCGCGCCACCAGCGAGGCACCGCCGACCAGTCCACCATCAACGTCGGGCTGTGCGAACAGCAACGCCGCGTTGTCTGGCTTCACGCTGCCGCCGTAGAGGATCGGCAGCGAGTCCGCAATCTTAACATCCCGGGCGCGGGCCTCGCCACGGATGAATGCATGGACCGCCTGGGCCTGCTCCGGCGAGGCGGTCTTGCCGGTCCCGATGGCCCACACCGGCTCGTACGCGACCAGGGCCCCGCCAAGCGCTGAATCGCCGCCCGTGGCAAACACGGCGTCCAGCTGCTCGCGGATGCGGGATTCGGTTTCACCCGCCTCGCGTTCCTCCAGCCGCTCGCCCACGCAGAGCACGGGCACGAGGCCAGCGGCCTTCGCGGCCAGGAACTTGCGGGCGACACGGGCGCTGGACTCATGGTGGTACTCGCGCCGTTCCGAATGCCCGACCAGCACGTGGGTGGCATGGGCATCCGCCAGCATCGACGCGGAGGTCTCCCCCGTGTAGGCGCCCTTGGCGTGCTCGCTGGCGTCCTGCCCGCCTACCGCGATCCCGGTACCGGCCGCACGTTCGGCGATGTCTGCGACATGGACGGTCGGCGGGAAGATGATCCGAAGCACGCCGTCGGACGCGGGTCCCGCGGCCAGGGCGGCCAGCAGTGCGCGCGACGAGGCCACGTCACCGTTCATCTTCCAATTCCCCGCCACGACCCTCTGCCGCATCGCCCTGTCCTCGAATGGTTTCCGGCGCGCAGTCTAGCCGAGTGGTGGCACGCGACCGGTTCAGGCCAGCTTGATCTCGCGGAGGCGCTCCATCAGGTACTCGTTGGCGGTGACCGCCTGCGGGTACCGGTTGGGATTGCCCTCGGTGATGGTCGAGGGCAGCACGTCCAGCATCACGTCTGGATTGAAGTGCAGGAAGAACGGCGTGGAATAGCGCGGACGGCGCGCGGCATCGCCCTTCGGATTGACCACGCGGTGCGTGGTCGACGGATACACGTGGTTGGTCAGGCGCTGCAGCATGTCGCCGATGTTGACGACGATGGTGTCGGCATCCGCGGTGAACGGAACCCACTCGCCCTTGCGCGACTTCACTTCCAATCCTTCCGCGCTCGCGCCCACCAGCAGCGTGATGATGTTGATGTCCTCATGCTCGCCGGCGCGCACGTTGGGGATGTCGTCGGTGGTGATCGGCGGGTAATGGATGGGGCGCAGGATCGAGTTGCCCGAATTCGTGCGGCCGACGAAAAAGTCCGGTGCGAGCCCGAGGTCGGTGGCGAGTGCTTCCAGCACGGTGTTCCCAAGCGCGTCCAGGGCCTGGAACAGGCCGTAGCCGATCGCGTGGAACCCCGGCGCATCCGCGTCGGGCCAGACGTTCGCCGGCATCACCTCGGCGTATTTCGAATCGCGCGGAATCTCGCGACCGATGTGGTAGAACTCCTTGAGGTCCGAGTACTTCGCACCCTTCGCGGTCTCGATGCCGAACGGCGTGTAGCCGCGCGCGCCGCCGATGCCGGGCACGTGGTATCGACGTTTGACCTCTTCCGGCAGGGCGAAGAAGCGCTGGAAGACCTCGTAGGCATCCTCGATCAGCGACTGCGGGATGCCGTGGTTGCGGATGCCCGCGAACCCCCATTCGCGATACGCATCGCCGAGTTCCTGCACGAATGCCGCGCGATCGGCCGGTGACGCCGCATGCGTGTAGCGGGTGATGTCGAGGGTGGGGATCGGGCTTGTGCTCATGGGGTTGGCTTCACGAATTCAGACCGCGGCTTCGACGGCGGCCGCGAGGTTGGACAGGGTGGCATCGACAAGCGCGGCATCGTCGGCCTCGACCGTGACGCGCACGACGGGCTCGGTGCCGGACGGGCGCAGGAACGCACGCCCCCTGCCCTGCACAGCTGCTTCCGCGGCCGCGAGCGCCGAGGCCACGCCCGCGTCCGCCACGGCACGTTTTGCATCCTTGCAGCGGACATTCCGCGTCTTCTGGGGGACCTTCTCGTAGCCGGCCATGGCATCGGCCAGCGACATGTTGCGGCGGGCCAACACTTCGAGCACCTGCAGTGCCGCCACGATGCCGTCGCCCGTGGCGGAACGATCCAGGCACAGCACATGCCCCGACGCCTCACCGCCGAGCACGCCCTCATGCCCGAGGAGCATCTGGTGCACGTGGCGGTCGCCAACCTTCGCGCGCATGAACGCGATGCCTACCTGCTCGAATGCGCGCTGCAACCCGTAGTTGGTCATCAGCGTGCCGACCACCGGGCCGGCCAGGCGGCCACTGTCGCGCCAGTCACGCGCCAGCAGCCAGAGGATGTCGTCGCCATCGCGCACGCGACCCGTGCCATCCACCAGCACCACGCGATCGCCATCGCCATCGAAGGCGATGCCCAGGTCGGCGCCGGTATCGCGTACGCGCGCGGCAAGGTGTTCCGGATGCGTCGAGCCGACGCCATCGTTGATGTTGGTGCCGTTGGGATCGATGCCGATGGCATCCACGCGTGCACCCAACTCCCGCAACACCAGCGGACCCACCTGGTAGGTCGCGCCGTTCGCGCAATCCACGACGATGCGCAGGCCATCGAGGTCGAATCCCTTCGGAACCGATCCCTTGCAGGCCTCGACGTAGCGGCCGATCGCATCGCGCGTGCGCACGGCCTTGCCCAACTCGTGCGATTCCACGGTGGTGAACGGCGATTCCAGCGCGGCCTCGATCGCGAGTTCGGTGGCATCGTCGATCTTCTCGCCGACCGCGGAGAAGAACTTGATGCCGTTGTCGTGGTGCGGGTTGTGCGACGCCGAGATCACGATGCCGCCATCGGCACCCAGCGAGCGCGTCAGGTGGGAGACCGCGGGCGTTGGCATCGGACCCATCAGCTGGACGTCCACGCCAGCGGCCACGAGGCCGGCCTCGAGCGCGGCCTCGAACATGTAGTTGGAAATGCGGGTGTCCTTGCCGATCACCACGACCGGCTTGCGCCAGATGCTGTGGGCGCGCGACCTGGACCGCAGCACGTGGCCATAGGCATTGCCGAGGCGCAGCACGAAGTCCGCGGAAATCGCGCCCTCGCCCACGCGCCCGCGGATGCCATCGGTGCCGAAATGCCTGCGGTTCACGCCACGAGCTCCGAATCCGGCGCGGGAGCGGCCTCGCGCATCATCATCGCGCACAGGTCCGCGATGCGGTCGCGCAACTCGCGGCGATCGCAGATCTGGTCGATGGCGCCGTGCTCCACCAGGAACTCGGAGCGCTGGAATCCCTCGGGCAGCTTCTCGCGCACGGTCTGTTCGATCACGCGCGGACCGGCGAACCCGATGAGCGCCTTCGGCTCGGCGATGTTGATGTCGCCCAGCATCGCGAACGACGCGGAGACGCCCCCGGTGGTGGGATGCGTCAGCACCGAGATGTACGGCAGCCCCGCATCGCGCAGGCGGCCGAGCGCCGCGGATGTCTTGGCCATCTGCATCAGCGAGAACAGGCTCTCCTGCATGCGCGCGCCGCCGCTTGCCGAGAAGCAGACGAACGGGCTGCGCTGCGCCAGCGCGGCTTCGGCGCCCAGGGTGAAGCGTTCGCCCACCACCGAGCCCATCGATCCGCCCATGTAGGCGAAGTCGAAGGCGCTCGCGACGATCGGGCGCGACTTCAAGGTCCCGGACAACGTGACCAGCGCATCGCGCTCACCCGTGGACTTCTGCGCCGCCTTGATGCGGTCGACGTACTTCTTCTGATCCTTGAACTTCAGCACGTCCACGGGGCCGAGCGCCGCACCGATTTCGTGCAGGGGGCCTGCGTCGAGGAAACCCGCCAGCCGCGCACGCGCCCGGATCGGCATGTGGTGGCCGCAGCGTGGACAGACCTGGAGGTTTTCCTCCAGCTCGCGGGCGTACAGGACGGTCCCGCACTCGTCGCATTTCTCCCACAGCCCTTCCGGCACGTTGCGCTTGCGCGGCTCCGCGCCGGCGTCCGTGCGGATGCGTGCGGGGGTAAGGCGTTTCAACCAGGACATGGGCAGGCCATCTCGGGAGGATCGGCCAGTCTAGCGACCGGCCGTGGCGGGTGCATCACTGCGCCGGCGTATTGCCGCTGCGCTCTGCGACGAGGTTGTCGAGGTTCTGCTCGAGCATGTTGCGGTAGAGCTGGGTCATGTAATCCAGGAACTCGGCCCGCGTGCTGTCGACATTGGTTTCGTACCCGAGGTACGCATGCGCGTTGTAGCGCGTGGTGGCGTACATCAGCGCCGCGCTCACCCGCTTCAGGCCCTGGGTCTTGGCCTGGGTGTTGGCAATGTCGAGATAGGTGTTGGTACAGGTGAAGAAGGCGGGATCAAGCGGGACCGGCGGGTTCTGCTGGGCCGTGTTCTGCTGAGCCGGGTTCGGGACGGGGTCGTTCATCTAGACTGACTTCTGCGGGGAGGTTGCACCCCACAGGATACAGCGGGCCGAGGAAAACCAGCCCGCGCGCGGGCGCCGTCATCCCCGCCTGGCGGCGGTCGCGCCCGGCCAGCAACCCGGCGATCCATTCCGGCGGGCGCTCCCCCTTACCCACCTCCACGAGCGACCCCACGAGGTTGCGGACCATGTGGTGCAGGAACGCATTGGCCCGGACGGTGACCACGACCTCATCCCCGGCGCGCGTGACCGCGATTGACTGCAGGTCCCGCACGGCATGCGTCGCCTCGCACTGCGAACTGCGGAAGGCACTGAAATCATGTTCCCCGACCAGGGCCTGCGCCGCGGCATGCATGCGTGCCGCATCCAGTGGCCGCAGTTCCCAGGACAGGTGGGCGTGGTCGAACCCCGGCCGGGTCTGGCGGTTCAGCAGCCGATAGCGGTAGTGGCGGGCAACGGCTGAAAACCGCGCACTGAACCCTTCGTCCACCGGTACGCACCAACGCGCGGCGATGTCCGGTGGAAGCCGGGCCGTGGCTCCAAGCAGCCAGGCGCGTGCACTGCGTTCGGATGGGGCATCGAAATGCACGACCTGGCACAGCGCATGGACGCCGGCATCGGTGCGCCCGGCGCAGGTCACGCTGACGGGTGCATCCGCCACGGAGGACAACGCAGCCTCCACTGCACCCTGCACCGAGGGCACGTGTGCTTCGGACCGCTGCCAGCCATGGTAGGCGGTGCCGTCGTACTCGATGCCCAGCGCAAACCGCCCCACGCGTCGGGTCCCCTGGTCAGTTCAGTCCGGCGAGCAAGGACGCGGCGCGGGCACGCTGGGCTTCATCGCCATCCCGGACCACACCGTCCAAAAGGGACCGGGCAGTCGCGATGTCGCCCGTGTCGAGATAGGCCTGCGCCAGCGCGAGGTGGCCTTCAAGGATGTCCGCGACGTAAGCATCCTGCGTCGCCTCGCCGGAGGTATGCGGCACCCCCGATGACACGGCGGCCGCTTCGGGGGTCCAGGCTGAATCGCGCGCCCAGGACGGCAGGCCGTTGTCGGGCTGTTTCGCCGCGACAGGCTCAACCACGGGTGGGCTGGCCACTGCGGGCGCCAGCGTCGATGCCTCGGCCTTCTGCCATGCCGGGCTTCGCCGCCCGGAGCCCGGGCCGGATCGGCCATCGCGGGAAGCAGGGCCGAACAGGCGCCATGCTCCAGCGGCGACGGCAGCCAGCAACAGTGCGCCCGCGAGCAGCCAGACCCATGGCGCCATCCCGGCGACCGGTGCATGCGCCGCGGGTGCCGGCGCGACCTTGGACAGGTTCTGCTGCGCCGCGGCCAGCTGCGTGTCCTTCATGGCGATGAGCTGGCTCTGTTTCTGCTGCACCTGCTCCAGGTCGGCGACGCGGGACTTGAGGTCGCGGATTTCCGCATCGCGGGCGGCGACGGTTTCCTGCGCCTGTTGGACCTGCTGCAGCATGTCGCCTTCTCCCTGGTTGCCACGCCCGGACTGGGTGGCGGTCGCTGGTGAATCGCCGCTTGGGGCGACGATCTGGAGGTGTGCCTCGCTCGACGGCGCAGGCTTGGGTGCAGGCGCTGCCGCATGGGGTTTCGCCGCGGCAGCCACGTTGACCGCCTTGGGCGCGGTGGTCCGCGACTCGCGCAATGCCGCCGACGCGACACGCGCGACGCTGCGGGCGGCTACGGCATCGGCGTCAATGTCCTTCGCGCCTTCCGGAATGCGCAGCACGGCGCCGGATTTGAGGCGATTCGGATCACCGCCGATGAACGCATCCGGGTTCAGCCGGAGCAGCGCATCCATGACCTGGCCCTGCGCCATGCCCTGCGCTGCCATCGCCGCGGCGATTTCCGACAGGGTCTGGCCGGAGCGCACGGGCCCGAATTCATTTCCGGAGCGCGGCGGACCCATCGTCGCGGGCACGGATGCGGCAGCGGACGTGTCTGCGATCGGGGCCGCGGCAACGGGTGCAGCGGCGACAGGCGCCGCCGGTTGCACGGCGGGGGTCGGGACCTGCACCACCGGCTCGACGGGGCGCTGGATGGTATTGGCCTCGGGAGCCGAGGGTGCCTCGATGATGGGCTGCGCCGTGGCAGCCACGGCATTCGGCGCGGCCACCAGTGCGGAGTACTCGCGCACCAGGCGGCCATCACTCCACTGCACTTCCACGAGGAAGTTGATGACGGGCTGGGTGACCTTGTCCTGGCTCGTCACGCGGATGGCGGGCTGGCCATCGTCACCGGTGATCACCGCGAACTGCAGGTCGGAGACCAGCCGGTCGGGCAGCGGCAACCCGATGCGGATGAAGGTTTCCGGGTTGGCGAGCCTGGCCTGCAGCTCCTGGATTTCCGCCGGATCGTTGGAAACGACGGGGATGACGGCCAGGAACGGCTCGTTCATCCGCGACTTCACCTGGATCTGTCCCAGTCCCAACGCCCAGGCCGGCATGGTGACCAGCAGCAGGATCAGCGTCGCAACAATGGCTTGCAGCGATTTTTTCACCGGATACCCCAAGTCCCTTGCCCGACTGTAGTGCCGATCAGGCCTCGCTGGCAACGAGTTCCGCGACCTGGACCGCATTGAGGGCCGCGCCCTTGCGGATGTTGTCGGACACCACCCAGAGGTTCACGGCCCGCGGATGGGAGATGTCCTGGCGGATCCGGCCGACATAGACGGGGTCGGTTCCGGACGCGTGGGACACCGGGGTGGGATAGCCACCGGCGGTGCGGTCATCGACCACCACCACGCCCGGGGCCTTCTCCAGGAGCGCACGCACGGCATCGGCCGTGATCGGCTCGCGGGTTTCGACGTTCACCGCTTCGGAATGGCCGTAGAACACCGGTACGCGCACGGCGGTCGGGTTCACCTGGATGCGGTCGTCGCCGAGGATCTTGCGCGTCTCCCACACCAGCTTCATTTCTTCCTTGGTGTAGCCGTTGTCCTGGAAGTCGTCGATGTGCGGAATCAGGTTGAACGCGATCTGCACGGGGAACTTCTTCGGTTCCGCGCTCTGGAAATTGAGCAGTTCGGCGGTCTGCCGGCCCAGTTCCTCCATGCCGCTGCGGCCGGCCCCGGAGGTGGACTGGTACGTGGCCACGTTGATGCGTTCGATCCCGGCCGCGTCATGGATCGGCTTGAGCGCCACCACCAGCTGCATCGTGGAGCAGTTGGGGTTGGCGATGATCCCGCGCGGGCGCTGCCTGGCCGCCTCCGGGTTGACTTCACTGACCACCAGCGGGACGTCGTCGTCGTAGCGGAACGCGGACGAGTTGTCGATGACCACGGCGCCGGCGGCAGCGAACTTCGGCGCGTATTCCTTCGAGACCGAGCCACCCGCAGAGAACAGCGCGATGTCGACGCCCTTCGGGTCGAACGTGGCGAGGTCGTGGACGATGAGCTCGCCATTGCCGTACGCGACCGTGCCACCCGCCGAACGCTCGCTGGCCAACGCGATTACCTCGGAGGCCGGGAACTTCCGTTCCGCGAGGATCGACAGCATCGTTTCGCCGACAGCACCGGTGGCACCCACGACGGCGACCTTGAATTGCCTGTTGCTCATTGCCTGTTGTTCCTTCGGATGTCCGGTACTGCCTGATGGGGATGTCATGCGATGCGTGGCGCGACCGGACCGACGTCGCCGCACTGCGCGCGATGGCGCAGGGCCTGGTCCATCAGCACCAGCGCGAGCATCGCTTCGCAGATGGGCGTGGCGCGGATGCCGACGCAGGGATCGTGCCGGCCCGTGGTCACGATGTCGACCTCGCGACCATCGACATCGATGCCCCTGGCCGCCAGGCGCAGGCTGGAGGTGGGCTTGAATGCCACCGACACCACGACCGGTTGACCGGTGGAAATGCCGCCAAGGACACCGCCGGCGTGGTTGGAGAGGAACCCGTTCCGCGTCGCCTCGTCGCGATGCATGGAGCCATGCTGCGCCACGCTCGCGAACCCGTCGCCGATCTCCACGCCCTTGACCGCGTTGATCGACATCATCGCCGCCGCAAGCTCGGCATCAAGCTTGCCGTACACGGGTTCGCCCCAGCCCGGCGGCACGCCCGTGGCCTCGACCACGACTTTCGCGCCCACGGAGTCGCCCGATTTGCGGAGCGCATCCATCGCACTTTCAAGTTCGGGCACCTGCGCGGCATCCGGCCAGAAGAACGGATTGCCTTCGACCGCCGACCAGTCGTGCGAGCGCGGGACAACGTCGCCGATCTGCGCGAGATGTCCCCGCACCGCGACTCCCTTGCCCGCCAGCCACTTCCTGGCGATCACCGCCGCGGCCACGCGCATGGTGGTTTCACGCGCACTGCTGCGTCCACCGCCGCGCGGATCGCGGATGCCGTACTTCTGCCAATAGGTGTAGTCGGCATGGCCCGGGCGGAACTGCCGGGCGATGTCCGTGTAGTCCTTGCTGCGCGCATCCGTGTTGCGGATGAGCAGGGCGATCGGCGTACCCGTGGTCACCCCTTCGTAGACGCCGGACAGGATCTCGACGGTGTCCGCCTCGTGGCGCTGGGAGGTGTGCCGCGTGCGGCCCGTGGCGCGCCGCGCGAGATCCGACGCGAAATCCGACGCATCCAGTGCAATGCCGGGCGGGCAGCCATCCACAACGCAGCCGATGGCGGGACCGTGGGACTCGCCAAAG
>Ga0207982_1000002_pt1 | contig 33611 bp, 29 predicted proteins | sample SoimicmetaGmgHAB_FD_188335 | JGI IMG/M metagenome (GOLD analysis project Ga0207982, IMG submission 188335) | Soil and rhizosphere microbial communities from Laval, Canada - mgHAB (SPAdes) (version 2) | ecosystem: Environmental > Terrestrial > Deep subsurface > Rock core/Sediment | place: Laval... | reverse complement strand
CATGTTCAGCTGCCAGCGGTGCGGGTCCGCCTGCTGTGCCATGGCCAGCGCGGGCAGCAACAGTGCACCCAATCCCAACGAACGCATCCAACGCATCTGCTTCATCCTCGAACCCCGTGAGCCGCCGCCTTGGCGCCGGCCAATGCTGGCCATGAACATGCGGACACGGGGGGACCCCCCGGAAATCCGCAAAAAGACTCCGCATGGTAGCGGGCGTGCCCGGGACCGGGCAAGCAACGGCCGTCGCGGTCCCGCGGAACACCGGGGCAAACCGCTAAAATGGCGGGCTCCCCTGCCGGGCCCTGCATTCCGTGACCGACCTGCTTGCCGAAGTCCAGCCGCCCCCGTCGCCGTTGCGACGCGCCATCACCGATGCGTGGATCCTCGACGAGGCCTCCCATGTCCAGGCGCTGATGGCCCAGGCACGGCAGCCGGATGCCGATCGCGCCGCGATCCATGCCACCGCCGCCGATCTGGTCCGCCGTGTCCGGGTGCGCGCCACCAAGCAGGGCGTGGTCGAAGCCTTCATGCGCCAGTACGACCTGGGCAGCGAGGAAGGCGTTCTGATGATGTGCGTGGCCGAGGCGCTGCTGCGCATCCCGGACCAGGCCACGGCCGACGCGCTGATCCGCGACAAACTGGGCGATGCCAACTGGAAGCGCCACCTCGGCCAGTCCGATTCGCTGCTGGTGAACGCCTCCACCTGGGGGTTGCTGCTGACCGGCAAGCTGGTGAACCTGGCCGACGACACCCAGCGCGATGCGTACGGCGCCTTCAGCCGGATGATCGGCAAGTTCGGCGAACCGGTGATCCGCAGCGCGGTGCGCCAGGCCATGAAGATCATGGGCCACCAGTTCGTGCTCGGCCGCACGATCGAGGAAGGCCTGGAGCGTTCGCGCAAGGGCGACTTCGCCAACTACCGCTATTCGTTCGACATGCTGGGCGAGGCCGCGCTGACGCAGGCCGATGCCGATCGCTATCTCGAGTCGTACCGCAAGGCCATCGACGCCATCGGCGCGACCGGGCCCTTCAGTGATCCGATCTCCGCGCCGTCGATCTCGGTCAAGCTGTCCGCGCTGCACCCGCGCTACGAACACGCCAAGCGCGAACGCGTGCTGGCCGAATTGCAGCCGCGCCTGCTGGCGCTGGCACGACAGGCGAAGGGCTACACCATCGGCATGACCATCGATGCCGAGGAAACCGACCGGCTCGAGCTCTCGCTGGACCTGATCTTCGCCGTGCTCGGCGATCCCACGCTGGCCGGCTGGGACGGCTTCGGCATCGTGGTGCAGGCGTACCAGAAGCGTGCCCCGTTCGTGATCGACTACATCGCGGCCAAGGCGCGCGAACTCGGCCGCCGCATCCCGGTGCGCCTCGTCAAGGGTGCGTACTGGGACGCGGAGATCAAGCGTGCGCAGATGGAAGGCCTCGCGGGCTATCCGCTGTTCACCCGCAAGCCGAACACCGACGTCAGCTACCAGGCCAACGCGCGCAGGCTGCTCGACCACATCGACGCCATCTATCCGATGTTCGCCACGCACAACGCGCAGACCATCGCCGCGGTGCATCGCATGGCGGCCGGCCGCACGTTCGAGTTCCAGAAACTGCACGGCATGGGCGACGACCTCTACGCCGAGGTGATCCCGGCCGATCGGTTGAACGTGCCCTGCCGCGTGTACGCGCCGATCGGTTCGCACGAGGACCTTCTGCCGTACCTGGTGCGTCGCCTGCTGGAGAACGGCGCCAACTCCAGTTTCGTCAACCGCATCACCGATGAATCCGTGCCGGTGGAGTCGCTGGTGCAGGATCCGCTGGACGTGGTCGCCGCGTTCGACGCCATTCCCCACCCCCGCATCCCGCTGCCGCACGACCTCTATCGCAGCCAGCGCCAGGACCGAGACAATTCCATGGGCATCAACCTCGCCAACGACGACCAGCTGCGCACGCTGGCCGACGGCCTCAACTCCGCCGGCGCCGGCAGCTGGATCGCCGCGCCCCTGGTCCCGGGCATCGCCGCCACGGGGGATGCGATCGCCGTGACCAACCCCGCCGACCGTCGCGACGTGGTGGGCCACGTGCACATGGCCGATGCCACGACGGTGGAGCACGCGCTGAGGAATGCCGTGGCCGCGCAGCCGGGCTGGGATGCCACGCCGGTGGACACGCGCGCCGGCATGCTGGAGCGCGCGGCGGTGCTGCTGGAACAGCGCATGCCGCAGTTCATGGCGATGTGCACCAAGGAAGCCGGCAAGACCGTGCCGGACGGGATCGCCGAAGTGCGCGAGGCCGTGGACTTCCTGCGCTACTACGCCGCGCAGGCCCGCAAGGATTTCGCCGTGGAGCCCCTGCCCGGGCCGACCGGCGAATCCAACACCCTGCAATTGTCGGGACGCGGCGTGTTCGCCTGCATCAGCCCGTGGAACTTCCCGCTGGCGATTTTCACCGGACAGGTGGCCGCGGCACTGGCTGCCGGCAATGCCGTGATCGCCAAGCCCGCCGAGCAGACCAACCTCATCGGCCATGCCGCGGTGCAGGTGCTGCACGAAGCCGGCGTGCCGAAGGACGTGCTGCAGTTCGTGCCCGGCGATGGCGCCACCGTCGGTGCCGCCTTGACCGCCGATGCCCGCGTGGCGGGTGTCTGCTTCACCGGCTCCACCGACACCGCGCGCATCATCAACCGCGCGTTGGCGTCGCGGGACGCGGGTCCGATCGCCACGCTGATCGCGGAAACCGGCGGACAGAACGCGATGATCGCGGATTCGTCCTCGTTGCCGGAACAAGTGGTGAAGGACGCCCTCGGCTCGGCGTTCACCTCGGCGGGCCAGCGCTGTTCGGCGGCGCGCGTGCTGCTGGTGCAGGACGACATCGCCGACAAGGTCATCCACATGCTCGCCGGCGCGATGGCGGAGCTGCAGGTGGGCGACCCCGGCCAGCTGTCCACCGACGTGGGCCCGGTGATCGACAACGATGCGAAGGCCGCGCTGGATGCGCATGCCAGCAGGATGCAAGCGACCGCGCGACCCATTGCCACCGCGCAGCTCGGGCCCGGCACCGAGCACGGCACGTTCTTCGCGCCCGTGGCGTGGGAATTGCAGTCGCTCGACCAGCTGACGAAGGAGAACTTCGGCCCGGCGCTGCACGTGATCCGCTGGAAGGCTGAAGACCTCGACACCGTGGTGGATGCGATCAACGCCACCGGCTTCGGCCTGACGCTGGGCATCCACTCGCGCATCGACGCCACCATCGAACGTATCGTGCAGCGCGCGAAGGTGGGCAACATCTATGTCAACCGCAACCAGATCGGCGCGGTGGTGGGCGTGCAGCCCTTCGGTGGGCAGGGCATGTCGGGCACCGGCCCGAAAGCGGGCGGACCGCACTACCTGCCGCGCTTCGCGACCGAAAAGACGGTGACCGTCAACACCACGGCGGCGGGTGGCAATGCGTCGCTGCTGACGCTCGGCGACTGACGCGGCATCCGATCCGCCAAAAGAAAAGCCCCGCCGAAGCGGGGCTTTTTAGTTGCGATGGTGCGGATCAGAACCTGTACGAAGCACCCAGGCCGATGATGTCGGCGTGGCCCTTGAACGAACCCTGCAGGCTGGTGTAACGACCGGCCGCCGGGTTGATCGGCAGGTTGACCGAAGGCGACTTGATCTCGATGCGGGTGTACGCCGCGTCGATGCTGAAGTTCGGCGTGGCGGTCCAGGTCAGGCCAGCCGAGTAGACGTTGCGGTCGTTGTCGGGCAGGCGCGGCGTGCGATCGGTGTCGTTGGTCGGGGATTGGTCGAAGCCCAGGCCCGCGCGCACGGTGAACGCATCGTTGAGCTTGTAGTCCGCGCCCAGGCCGTAGTACATCGAATCCTTCCAGTTGAACGCTTCCGAGCTGGTCGGCTGGTAGGGGTTCGCGAACTTGACCGTCACGTCCTTCAGCGAGCTCCAACCCGTGCGCTGCACTTCGCCGTACAGGTTCAGGCGCTCGGTGACGCCGAACTCGGCGCTCAGGGTGTCGATCGCGGGGGTGACCAGCGTGGCGTAGCCGTTGGTGTCCTTGAAGCCATTCGCCAGCACTGCAAGCTGCTGGCGCGTGGCGACCGGGAACCCCGGGTTGGCAGCGCCCGCCGCGAACGTGGGTCGCACCGCGTCGTACTGCGCCGGGGTGGTGAAATCAGCCACGCCGTTGAACTTGTGGTCGATCTCGGAGTGGTGCGAATAACCGATCGCGAAACGGCTGGTCGGGCGCCACTGCAGGCCGGCGACGTAGCCGAAGCTGTTGTCCTTGCCGGTCAGCGTGAAGTTGCCGTCCGGGGTGGTGGCGAGCGCGGGGTTGGCGCTGCCGGCGATCACGCCAAGCGGAAGCGCCTTGCCCAGCGTCACTTCGGTGCGCTGGTAGATCAGGCCCAGGCCGGCGGACAGGGTCGGGGTGACCTTGACCGCGGCGGAGAGCGTGAGGTCGGCGGTCTTCACGTCGGAGAGGGTGGCGTTGTAGCGGCCCACCCAGTTCGCGTCGTAATCGGTCTTCAGGCCGAACGGCGCGCTGATGCTGGCACCAATCGTAAGGCCTTCGAGCGCACCGTGCATCGGGAACACCGCGGCGATCGCCGGGACGGCCTGCATGCTGCCGGGGTCACCACCGTTGCCGCCCGAAATCGGGGCACCAGCCGGGGCCGCCAGAGACGGCGGGTAGCGGCCGCCGCCTTCGAACTTGGCGGTCAGGTCGATGCCCGACACGTCGCCCTGCACGGTGGCGCGATCGAGGTTGACCATGGCAGCCGGGTTGTTGGAGACGACGGAGGCGTCCTTCGCCACCGCGGAACCGGTGTAGGCGCGACCCAGGTTCTTCGTGCTGTTTTCACGCAGGTGGAAACCTGACGCGGAGGCGCTGCCGGCAGCCAGCGTGCCGATGACGGCCAGGGCGAGGACCGACAGGCGGGTATTGAGGTTTTGCATTCGAACAATCTCCGGAGAGGTGGAGCGGAAATGGGTGCGCCACGCGGGAAACCACGCGGTGCCGTATGCGAATATAGCTCCGACTTTAACTGTTTGGTAACAACCTGGGCGCTGCGGTTCAGACAAGCTGCAGCAGCCCGTCTCGCCTGATCCTCCGGATCCCCCATTCATGTTCATCGCCGTTCCTGGACGCCACCGTCCTTCCCTCCCCTGGGCGACCCCGACGCTGGCGGCACTGCTGGTGGCAGGGTTCATCGGGGTGTGGGCGCCGACGGACCTGGTGTCGCAGCGGCTGCTGCTGCGCTGGGGCACCCTGCCCGCCGACCTCACCAATGGTTGGGGCCATGGCTGGCGGGCGATGACGTTCCCGGTGGCGCGGCTGGTCACGGCCCTGTTCCTGCATGCGGACTGGGCGCACCTGCTGGGCAACCTCGTGTTCCTGCTGATCTTCGGCATTCCCGCGGAACGCGTGATCGGCAGCCGGCGCCTGCTGGTGCTGTTCCTGGTCGGGGGCGCGGTGTCGAACCTCGCCGCGGCACTGACCCTCGGCAACCCGGATCGCGTGATCATCGGCGCCAGCGGCGCGGTGTCGGCAGTGATGGGGGCCTACCTGGCCCTGTTCCCCCGCGCCCACCTCGGCGTGGTGATCCCGCTGGGCCTCTTCCTGGAATTCGTGCGCGCGCCCGCATCCCTGCTGATCGGCATCTGGGCCGTGCTGCAGGTGGTGTTCGCCTATGCCGGGCCCGCGTACGGCGAAGTGGCGTGGGTGGCCCATGCGATCGGCTTCGCGTTCGGCATGGGCTTCGCCTTGTTGCAGCGCAACGCGATCGCGCGCCGATTGCGTCGCCGGCTCGGCTACTGAGTCAGCGTGGCGGCTTGCCCGCAGCCGGTTTCGTTGCAGGTTTTGGCGCAGGCGCGGGTGCGGCCGGCACGCCCGCCATCCGCTTCAGTTCGGCCAGCGCCACGCTGATGGCTTGATCGCCGGGAAGCACCTCGCCGCCGGTTTCGCCCGCCATCTCGTTGTCGCCGCGCAGATGGCCCGGCAATGCCGCTTCGCGATACTCGGTGATGCCGCCACGCCCATCCGCATGCACGGCCACGTCGGGGACGATGCCGACGCCCTGGATCGATCGATCCTTCGGCGTGTAGTAGCGCGCGGTGGTCAGCTTGACCGCATCCCCGTTGTCGAGCGGCAACAGGCTCTGGACGGAGCCCTTGCCGAACGTGCGGCTGCCGACGATGCGCGCGCGCCTGGAATCCTGCAGCGCCCCGGCCAGCACTTCGGAGGCGCTGGCGGAGCCGGCGTCCACCAGCAGCACCACCGGCGCGCCATGCAGCAGGTCGCCCGGCGTGGCGCGGTAGACGGTGTCGCCGCCCTTGAGGCGGCCACGGGTACTCACGATCACGCCGGAATCCAGCAGGTCGTCGGCCATCTGCACGGCGGCGTTCAACAGGCCGCCCGGATTGCTGCGCAGGTCGATCACGAGCCCGCGCATCGGCGCCGCCTTCGACAGCGATGCAACCGCGTGTTCGAACTCGACCGCGGTATTGGCCTGGAAACCGCTGGCGCGCACGTAGCCGAAGCCGGGCTCGAGCAGCTTCGACTGCACGCTCGGCACCACGATCTTCTCGCGCACCAGGGTGACGTCGAACGGCTTGGCATTGCCGCGGCGGATCGTCAGCTTCACCGGCGTGCCCGCCTTGCCGCGCAACGGCTTGCTGCCGTTGTCCGTATCCACCGCCTTGCCGTCGATGCCGGTGATGAGGTCGCCCGCGCGCAGTCCCGCGCGCGCCGCCGGCGAGCCGTCCATCGGGGCGACGATCTTGAGCGCGGGGCCCGGTTGCTGCTGCACCTCCACGCCGAGGCCATCGTACTGGCCTTCGGCATCCGCATCGAAGTCCGCCGCATCGTCGCGATCGAAATACACGCTGTGCGGGTCGAGGTCGAACAGCAGCCCGCGCACGGCGGCATGCATGAGCTGCGCGTCGGAACGCGGCTCGACGTAGGCCTGGCGGATGCTGTCGTAGACGGTGACGAAATGGCGGATCTCGTCGAGCGGCACAGCGCTGTTCGCCGACGCACCCGCGGACGGATCGTCGCTGGCGGCGATCGGCGCGTCCTGCGCCGGCGCGGTGGCGGGCTGCTGCTGCGCGTGCAACGGCGGGGCTACGGCAAGGGTCAGGGCAACGGCAAGCAGGGTGCGACGCATGGGGACTCCGGATCCGGCATGCCGGACAGGCTAGCGCGCCTGCAGCCAGGCCGCCGGATTGACCGGCTGCCCGTTGCGGCGCAATTCAAAGTAGACCGCCGGCCGCGACAATCCGCCGGACGTGCCGACGCTCGCCACGGCGTCGCCCTTGTGCACGGTCGCGCCAACGTCCTTCAGCAGCGCATCGTTGTGCGCGTAGAGGCTCATGTAGCCGTTGCCGTGATCAACGATGCTGATCAGGCCGTAGCCGTTCATCCACTGCGAGAACACCACGCGCCCATCGGCCACCGCGCGGACCGGCGTGCCGGCCGGCGCCCCGATGAGCAGGCCGGTGCTTTCCCCGCCGAAGCCTTCCAGCAGGGCGCCGGAAACAGGCCAGCCCAGGCCACCCACGTGCAGGGCCGGCGCGCTCGCCACTTCGCGTGGTGGCCTGGCAACCGGTTGCGGCGGCGGCGCTTCGCCCCGCGCCTTGGCGACGCGCACCGCGCGCGCATGCTCCTGCGCCTGGCGCGCGGCCTCTGCCGCTTCCGCCCGGCGTGCGCGCTCCTCGGCCAGTTTGCGCTGGCGTTCCGCCCGCGCGGCGGCGGCCCGCAGGTTGGCCAGCAGCGACTCCAGCGCCTTCGCGTCCTTGCCCAGCTGCTGCTCGCGGGTCGCCGTCTGCTGGTATTGGGTGTCGAGCTTCGCCACCAGCACGGCGCGCGTTGAGCGGTCGCGTTGCAGCGCGCCAAGCTGCGTCTGCTGCGTGGCATGGGCGGTCACCAGCGTCTGCTGTTTGGCCTTGATCGCATCCTGCACCGTGTCGAGCTGATGCAGATCCGCGCTGATCGCCTGGATGCGCGCATTGCGATCACGCTGCAGCAAGGCATAGCTGGTCAGCGCCCGCTGCGCCTCGGCCACGCGATCCTGCGACAGCATCACCTTGAGCGGGGCATCGTTGCCGGCCATGTAGGCCTGCCGAACGAGCCTGGCGAGGATGGCTTTCTGTCCCGCGAGTCTTGCGGTCAGTGCGACCCGCTGCTGCTCCAGCGTGGCCAGGCTGCCTTGTTCCTGGCTGATTGCGGCCTGGGTCCGCGCGAGCGCGCGGGCGGAGGCATTCACCTGCTCGTCGGCCGCCTTGAGCGCCTGCGATGCATCGTCACGCTGGTCTCCGATGACGGTCTTCTCGTGCGCGGCCTGCTTGATTTCACCGCGCAGCTGTCGCAGCTTGCGCTCGGTGTCGCGCTGCGACTGCGCAGGCGCGAGGCCGCTGGCGACGGCCAGCGCCAACAGCAGGATGCGGGCGGACGTTCGCGTCATCCGGCCAGCAGGCTGCGCCCGCTCATGTCGGCAGGCGGCTGGATGCCCAGCAGGTCGAGCATCGTCGGGGCGATGTCGCGCAACGCGCCCCCGGCGCGCAGCGTCGCGCCTGCGCGTCCGCCCACGTACACCAGCGGCACCGGGCCGACGGTGTGCGCGGTGTGCGGTTGCCCGGTTGTCGGGTCGCGCATCATTTCGAGGTTGCCGTGGTCGGCGGTGACCAGGAGCGCGCCCTGCACGTCGCGCACCGCGTCGCTGACCGCACCGATCGCCACGTCCACCGCTTCGGCCGCCTTGACCGCCGCGGCGAGATCGCCGGTGTGCCCGACCATGTCGGGATTGGCGATGTTGCAGATGATGACGTCGAAGCGCTGGTGGCGGATCGCGTCGACCAGCCGCGCGGTGACTTCGGGGCAGCTCATTTCCGGTTGCAGGTCGTAGGTGGCGACCTTCGGGCTCGGCACCAGCACGCGCTCCTCGCCGGCATACGGTGCTTCGCGGCCGCCGCTGAAGAAGAACGTCACGTGTGCGTATTTCTCGGTCTCGGCGATGCGCAGCTGCGTGAGCCCGTGCGCAGCGAGGATTTCACCGAGGGTGTTGCGCAGGTCGTCCGGCGGGAACGCGAGCGTGGTGGGCAGGCGCGCGTCGTATTCGGCGAGGCACACGAATGCGGACAGCGCGGGGCGGCGCGCCTCGAACCCGGCGAACGCCGGATCCACGAACGCCGCGGTGAGCTGGCGTGCGCGGTCGGCGCGGAAATTCATGAAGACCACCGCATCGCCGTCCCGCAGGGGTCGCGGCGCACCCACCACGGTGGGCTGCACGAACTCGTCGTTCTCGCCGCGTGCGTAGGCCTGCGCGAGCGCGGTCACGGCATCGGGTGCGGCATGCGCGGCGCGGGCCTCGACGATGGCGTCCCATGCGCGCTGCACGCGATCCCAACGCTGGTCGCGATCCATCGCGAAATACCGGCCGCCAACGCTGGCGATCCGCGCATTGCCGAGGCGCTGGCACAACTGCTGCAACGCGCGCAGGCTCGGATCGGCCGAGCGCGGCGGCGTGTCGCGCCCGTCGAGGAACGCATGCACCGCGACGTCCTTGACGCCCACGCGGCGCGCGAGTTCGAGCATCGCGAAGATGTGCGCCTCGTGGCTGTGCACGCCTCCCGGCGAGAGCAGGCCCATGACATGCAGCGTGCGATCGGCGTCGCGCGCCTTCGCGCAGGCATCCAGCAACGCGTCATTGGCGAAGAAGCTGCCGTCGGCGATCGCGGCATCCACCCGGGTGAGGTCCTGGTAGACGATGCGGCCGGCGCCGAGGTTCATGTGCCCGACTTCGGAATTGCCCATCTGGCCGTCCGGCAGGCCCACGTGGCGGCCCTCGGTATGGACCAGGGTGTGCGGGCAGCCCTCCCAGAGGCGGTCCCAGTTCGGGAGGTCGGCCTGCGCGAGCGCGTTGTCGGCGGGATCCTCGCGATGGCCCCAGCCGTCGAGGATCAGCAGGACGACCGGCTTGGGACGGGACGCGGGAACGGGATCCGGCACGACGAAAGGCCCAGTGACTTCTGATGGATGCGATTGTAGCGAACGGCGCGTACGCTCCTTCCATCGGACATTCCCGGAGCACGCCATGACCCGTTCCCTTCCCGCGATGCACGCGCTTGGCGCGGCCCTGCTGCTGGCGATCGCCAGCACTGCCGGTGCCCAGGACATCGACCATGTGAGCAAGGACATCAGCATCGGTGCCGGCCAGGCCGCCGGGAACCTCGACACCGTGAGCGGCGACATCACGCTCGGAGAGCACGCACGCGTGGGCACCATCAACGGCGTCAGCAGCGACGTCCGCATGGGCCAGCAGGTGACGGCGGGCGACATCGACACCGTCAGCGGCGACCTGCGTGCCGGCAGCGGCTCGCGCCTCGGCGACCTGCAGACGGTGAGCGGCGACATCACGCTGGCACCGGACGTGGGCGCGAAGCGCGTGGAAACGGTGAGCGGCGACGTGCGTTTCGACGGCAAGGCTGTCGTCGGCAGCGTCCAGACCGTCAGTGGCGACGTGTTTTCCGGAAGTGGCGGTCGCATCGGCGGCGACATCCACACGGTCAGCGGCGCGATCGGCCTGGTGGCGAACGATGTGTCCGGCAGCGTCGAGACCTACACGGGGAACGTCACCGTCGGCCTGGGCTCGCACGTGCATGGGGGCCTGCGCGTGCGCAAGCCGAACAACCACAACATCGGCCTGAACATCAGCATCGCGCCGCGTGCGCCCCGCATCATCATCGGCCCGAACGCGGTGATCGATGGCCCGCTGGTGTTCGAGCACGAGGTCAAGCTGTACGTGCATTCGAGCGCGCGCGTCGGTGCGATCACCGGTGCCACCGCGGTGCGCTTCTCCACCCCGGTGGCGCCGGCCAACTGAGGTCCGCTCGCGGCCTGCGCGCCGCGACACGCTACGATCTGTCCTCCCCACGGAGGACCACCATGCGCCACCCCGGCCTGATGCTCGGACTTGCCCTCGCCACCTGCGTGGCGGGCGCGGCTTCGCCCCACGTGTTCAGCCCGCGCATCACGGCGGCGGATTTCGTCGCGCTCGACCGCACGCTGGCTTCGGATGCGTTCGAAGGCCGCGGCCCCGGCACGCCGGGCGAGGACCGGAGCGTCGAATACATCAAGGCGCAGATGCAACGCATCGGCCTGAAGCCCGGCAACCATGGCCAATGGTTCCAGACGGTGCCGATGGTGGAGACCGTGGCCGATCCCGCCACGCGGGTCACCCTGACGGTGGCCGGTCGGCCGCGCACGCTGGCCTTCGGCGACGACGTGGTGATGGGCACGACCACCGGCCGCACCGAGGTCGACATCAAGGACAGCCCGCTGGTGTTCGTAGGCTACGGCGTGGATGCGCCGGAGCAGCAGTGGAACGATTACGCGGGCATCGACGTGAAGGGCAAGACCGTGGTGATGCTGGTCAACGACCCCGGCTTCCACGTGCACGACGAAACGCTGTTCGAAGGCCGGCGCATGACCTACTACGGGCGCTGGACCTACAAGTACGAGGAAGCGGCGCGCAAGGGTGCGGCGGCGGCGATCATCATCCATGACACCCCCGGCGCCTCGTATGGCTGGGACGTGGTGCGCAACTCATGGTCCGGCGCGCAGTACAGCCTGCCGGCGAAGGACGACCCGGCGCCGCGCCTGCCGGCACAGGGATGGATCACCGGCGACCAGGCCGCGAAGCTGTTCGCGGATGCGGGGCTCGACCTCGATGCGCTGCGCATCGCCGCCAACACGCGCGGATTCAAGGCCGTGCCGATGAAGGCCGCGCTGAGCGTCGACCTCAAGAGCAGCATCCACGAAAAACAGTCGCGCAACGTGGTCGGCGTGCTTCCCGGGCGCACCCACCCGGATGAAGCGGTGCTCTACATGGCGCACTGGGACCACCTGGGCAAGCATGCAGGCGAACCGGGCGACAACATCTACAACGGCGCCGTGGACAACGCCAGCGGCGTGGCCGCGATCCTCGAGACCGCAGGCCGGTTCGCCGCGCGCCAGCCGCGTCCGGCACGCTCGGTGGTGTTCCTCGCGGTGACGCTGGAGGAATCCGGCCTGTTGGGCTCCCAGTACTACGCCGCGCACCCGGTGCTGCCGTTGGCCAGGACCGTCGGCGTGATCAACTACGACGCGCTGGCGCCGATCGGCAAGGCGCGCGACCTCACGGTGGTCGGCCTCGGCAGTTCGGGCCTGGAAGACGTGCTGGTACGGCATGCGCGCGCAGCGGGACTCACGGTGCACGGCGAGGCCCGTCCGGAAGCGGGCTCGTATTTCCGTTCCGACCATTTCAGCTTCGCCAAGGCCGGCGTGCCGGCGATGGACATCGGCACGGGCATGGACCTCGTGGATGGCGGCACGACCGCGGGCGAAGCCGCGGAGCGCGACTACACCACGAACCGTTACCACAAGCCCGCCGACGAGTACGACGCGAAGACCTGGAAACTCGAAGGGATCCTGCAGTTGCTGGATGCCGGCTACGCGCTCGGGGCGGACCTGGCCGATGGCCATGCCTGGCCGCAATGGCGCCCCGGCAATCCCTTCCGCGCCGCGCGCGAGCGCATGATGCAGTCCACGCACTGACCCCTCCCGGAGCCATCCATGATCCTTGCCTATGCCTGCGTCCTGATTGCCGCCCTGCTGCCCTACGTCTGGATCACCTTCGCCAAGTCCGGCGGCCAGAAGTACGACAACCGCGATCCGCGCGCCTGGCTGGACAAGCAGGACGACGGCCGCGTGCGTCGCGGCAACAACGCACAGCTGAACGCGTTCGAGGCGTTCCCCGCGTTCGCGGCGTCGGTGCTGATGGCGCAGTTCGCGCACGTGGATGCCACGCATGTCGGCTGGCTCGCCGCCGCGTTCGTGGTGTTCCGCGTGCTGCACGGCCTGTTCTACCTGGCCAACAACCACCGCATGCGCAGCCTCGTGTGGTTCGGCGGCTTCATCTGCGTGATGGCGCTGATGGGCATGGCGATCATGCACATCGGCGGGGCTGCCTGAGCCTGGCCAGCCTCAGGCGCTGACCAGGCGCACCCGCGCGAAGTTGCGCTTGCCCACGGCAAGCACGCCTTCGAAACCGGGTGTGAACACGCGCGCGGCGTCCTCGAACACCTCGCCGTCGATGCGCACCGCACGCTCCTTGAGCTTGCGGTTGGCTTCGCCATTGCTCGGCGTGATCCCGGCCGCGGTCAGCAGCGCGCCGATGCGCAACCCTTCCGCAGGCACGGGGATTTCGTGCAGCGGCAGGTTGGTCACGTCACCCTCGCCGCGCACGGCGGCGTTCCAGCCGGCGATCGCGGTCTCGGCGGCCGCGGCATCGTGGAAGCGCGCGGCCAGTTCGCGCGCGAGCCGCAGCTTCACGTCGCGCGGGTTGAGCTGGCCGGCGCCGATCGCCGCACGCATCTGGCTGGCTTCATCGATCCCGATGTCGAAGCTCAACAGGTCGATCCATTTCCACATCAGGTCGTCGCCTACCTTCATCGTTTTGGTGACGATGTCGATGGCCGGTTCGTCGATGCCGATGTAGTTGCCCAGCGACTTCGACATCTTGTTGACGCCATCGAGGCCCTCCAGCAGCGGCATCGTCAGCACCACCTGCGGCTTCTGGCCGTAGTGCTCCTGCAGGTGGCGCCCCATCAGCAGGTTGAACTTCTGGTCGGTGCCGCCCAGCTCCACGTCGGCCTTCAGCGCCACCGAGTCGTAGCCCTGCACCAGCGGGTACAGGAATTCATGGATGGCGATGGACTGCTGCGCGGCGTAGCGCTTGGCGAAATCGTCGCGCTCCAGCATGCGGGCCACGGTGTGCTGGCCGGCGAGACGGATCATGTCGGCGGCAGGCATCGCATCGAACCACTCGCTGTTGAAGCGCACTTCGGTCTGCTCGCGATCCAGTACCTTGAACACCTGCGCGGCGTAGGTCTCGGCGTTCGCCTTCACATCCTCGCGCGTGAGCGGCTTGCGGGTGACGTTCTTGCCGGTCGGGTCGCCGATCATCCCGGTGAAATCACCGATCAGGAAGATGACCCGGTGGCCCAGGTCCTGGAACTGCCGCATCTTGTTGAGCAGCACGGTGTGGCCGAGGTGCAGGTCCGGCGCGGTCGGATCGAACCCGGCCTTGATGCGTAGCGGCCGCCCTTCCTTGAGGCGGGATTCAAGTTCCTCGCGCTTGAGCAGCTCTTCGGTGCCGCGGGCGATGAGGTCGGTGGCCGGGGTGTCTGACACGTGCGCTTCCTGAATGGGCCGGCGAAATGCGACCTCGATGTAAATATGCCGTTAAATGGATTGACGACAAAAACCCTCGCTGAATCATGGGGTTGACGCAACATTCAACGTTTGCCTATGGTAGCCGGTCGCCGCGATCTTCACGCGCTCTGGACACAGCTGAATGCATAGCCCCCACACCGATCCCGTCCGACGTTCCCGCCTGCGCCGCCTGCGCGAAGCCGCATTGGCCCGCCACGTGGCGGCACGCCTGCCCATCGGATTCACCGGGCGCTGGACGCACCGCGACTGGGCGCATGCCAGCCTGCTCGGTTGCATGGGCGTGCTGGTCGCCACCATCGCGCCGGGCATGGACGCCGCGATGCGTCCCGACATGAAAGTGCACGCGACCCGCGCCGCGTCGATTTCGATTCCCCTGCCCCTGCCCCGGACGGCGACGGCCACCGAAGCGACGCCGCACTGGCAGGTGGTCAACGTCCGCAAGGGCCAGACCCTGAGCGGACTGTTCGCGGCGATGGGCGTCTCGCCCGCCGGCCTGCAGGTGTTGCTGAAGCATCCCGGTGCGCGCGCGGACCTGACCCACCTCAGCCCGGGCACGGAACTGGCGATCGATGCGAAGCCCGATGGCACGCTGCAGGGCCTGCGCTTCCCGCGCGACCAGGGCAAGGTGCAGCTCACCCTCGACGGCGGCAAGGTCACGGAACAGCTGGTCCCGCAGGACGTGGATACGCGCACCGTGGTGCTGAGCGGAACCGTCGGCCGCGACCTGCGCGCCTCCGCACGCAGCGCAGGCCTGACCCGCCAGAATTTCGAGGAGATGACGGACGAGATCTTCAAGTACGACATCGATTTCGAATCCGACCTGCATGCCGACGACCGCTTCAGCGTGGTGGTCGACCAGACCTGGAAGGACGGCCAGCTGGTCGATACCAGTCCGGTGCTGGCCGCCGCCTTCACCGTGGACGGCGAGACGCACACCGGGTTCCGCTACACGCGCGACGGCAAGCCCGAATACTTCACCGCCGACGGCCGTTCGCTGAAGCGCCCCTTCATCCGCATGCCGATTCCGTATGCGCGCCTGACGTCCGGATTCGGCAACCGCATGCATCCGATCCTCGGCCGCATGCGCATGCACAAGGGCCTGGACTACGCCGCGCCCATCGGCACGCCGATCATGGCCGCCGGCGATGCGCGCGTGAAATCGATGGGCCAGGTGCACGGCTACGGCAACACGGTGGAACTGGACCACGGCCACGGCCAGACCACGTTCTACGCGCACATGTCGCGCTATGCGCACATCCATGCCGGCGAGCGCATCCCGCAAGGCACGGTGATCGGCTACGTGGGCAGCACCGGCATGTCCACCGGCCCGCACCTGCACTACGAATTCCGCGTCAACGGCGTGTACCGCAACCCGCTCACCGTCACGATGGCACCACCGGAACCGCTGAACGGTGCCGCGCTGGCCGATTTCCGCGGCGAGACCCGACGCGCGATGGCGAAGATCCGTACGGTCGAGAAGATCATCTACCCGGACATGACGCGCGTGGCCGCGATCGACGCGAAGCAGACGAAGAAGGGCTGATGCAACCCGCCGACGCCGATGGGCTGTTCCTGGGCCTGATGTCGGGCACCAGCGCGGATGGCATCGATGCGGTACTCGTGGCGTTCGACGACGCCACGCCGGTGCATGCAACCCTGGTGCATGCGATGACGCTGCCGTGGGCCGACGACCTGCGCGCGCATCTGGTGGCGCTTGGACAGGGCGGCGACCTGGACTCATTGGACACATTCGGCGTCCTCGACACCCGCGTGGGCGAAGCGTTTGCCGACGCCGCACTCACCCTGCTGCGCGAAGCCGACGTGGATCGCGCCCGCGTGCATGCGATCGGTTCGCATGGCCAGACGATCCGGCATCGACCGGCGTTGGCCCATCCCTTCACGCTGCAGATCGGCAACCCGGCGGTGATCGCCGAACGTACGGGCATCACCACCGTGGCCGATTTCCGCCGCCGCGACGTGGCCGCGGGAGGGCAAGGCGCGCCCCTGCTGCCCGCGCTGCATGCCGCACTGCTGCACGACGCCGGCGAAGACCGCGCCGTGCTCAACCTGGGCGGCATCGCCAACTTCACGCTGCTGCCCGCCGCGGGCGACGTGCGCGGGTTCGACACCGGGCCCGCCAATGCACTGATGGACGCGTGGTGCCTGCAGCACACCGGCCAGGCATTCGATGCCGAAGGCGCGTTCTCCGCGAGCGGCGTGGTGGATGAGCTGCTGCTCGGCGCGCTGCTGGAGGATCCTTATTTCAGGCAGCCTCCGCCGAAGAGCACTGGTCGCGAGCAGTTCCACCTGGCGTGGCTGCAACCGCACCTGCGTGCGGGTCTTGCCGCGGCCGACGTGCAGGCGACGCTGCTCGAGCTCACCGCGCGCACGGTGGCCGATGCATTGCGCAGCGCGCAACCGCGCACCACGCGCGTGCTGGCCTGCGGCGGCGGCGTGCGCAACCCGCGACTGATGGCACGCATCGACGCACTGCTGCCCGGTATCGCCGTGCAGTCGACCGCCGACCATGGCGTGGATCCGGATGCACTGGAAGCGATGGGCTTTGCATGGCTTGCGCGCCAGACCCTGCTGGGCCTGCCTGGCAACCTGCCCGCGGTGACCGGCGCGCGCGGGCCGCGCGTGCTCGGGGCGATCCACCCCGCTTGAACGCCCCGGCGTCGACAGGCGGAAAGCTCACGGCGGTCGAGGCGATTCGCGGCCTCGCCTGCCTGCAGGTGGTGCTGTCGCATCTCGCGCTGGTGTTCTGGCCATGGTTGCATGCGTTCTGGGGCGTCGCCGATCCGGTCGAACATCCGGTGCAGCGCGCGATCCACGACGCGCCGTTCGGCGCGCTGTATTCCGGCAGCACGGCGGTCTACGTGTTCTTCGTGCTGAGCGGGTTCATCCTCACGCACGTGGCGGTGGGACGATCACCCCGCGATATCGCCGGCCTCGTGCTGAAGCGCTACCCGCGACTGGCGCTGCCGGTCCTCGCCTCCTGCCTGTTCGCATTCGCACTGATCTCGCTGGTCAGCGTGGACATGTCCGACCTGTCAGTCTGGATCCAAGGCTATGGCGATTTCGATTCCAGTCTGCCGGGCGCGATCAGGAATGCATTGTGGGATGCCTTCGTCACCGGCGAGAGCCGCTACAACCCGGTCCTGTGGACGATGCGCATCGAACTGCTGGGCTCGTGGCTGGTGTTCGCGCTGTGCCTGGCCCTGACGCGCTGGCCGCGGCATCGCCCGGCGTGGATGGCGATCGCCGCGATCGCCATTGCGCTTGCAGGTGCATGGCGTGTAACGGACACGCAGATGACGCTCGGGCTGGCGTCTTTCATCGTCGGCGCGGCCATCCAGCAGTTCGGCCGCCCCGTGCGGACCGGGCCGACGCTGCTGGTCGTCGCGGCGGGCCTCTATCTCGCCGGCGTGCACGTGACCTCGGCGTCGTATGCATGGATGCACGCGCTGGGTGACGGCGCGTATGAAGGCGGCAACTTCATCGCCGGCGCATTGCTGGTGTTCGCGCTGGTCAACAACGTGGGCTTCGCGCGATGGTCGACCGGGCGCGTGCCGCTGTTCCTCGGCAAGGTCTCGTTCGCCGTGTACCTCGTGCACCTCGCGGTGATCGCGAACCTCGGCGTGGGCCTGTTCGACTGGCTGTACCAGGTTCGCGACTGGGACTACGACGCGGCGGCAGGGATGGCCAGCGTGGTGTCGATCGTCGGGGCCTATGCCGTGGCCACGGCGTTCCACACGCTGGTGGATGCGCCGTCGATCACACTGTCGAACCGCTTCCGCGAATGGGTGCTGCCGCGGAAACAGTGACGATCAGGCGGGCGACTGCGCCGCCGCTTCGGCACGCGCGCGCAGCTTTGGCGTCAACAGCAGGAACAGCCCCATCGCCGGCAGCAGCGCCAGCACGGTGATGACGAAATACATGCCGTAACCGGTCGCCATCGCGATGCCTCCGGCGAAGAAGCCCAGCACCTTGCCCGGCAGGTTCACCAGCGAACTGAGCAGTGCGTATTGCGTGGCGGTGTGCTCGCGGTTCACCAGCGACGAGAGGAATGCCACCGTCGGTGGGCCGAGCATGCCCAGCGTGAGGTTCTCCGCGGAGATGACCGCGGTCAGCACCCACAGGTTGCCCTGGTTGGGAATCAGCAGCAGGTACAGCAGGTTGCACGCGCCGCACACCACGATCATCACGCCCAGCGATTTCCATGCACCCCAGCGCGCCACCATCCCACCACCGATGAACACGCCGACGATGCCGATCCAGACGCCCCACAGCTTGGTGATCGAGCCGATCTGGGTCTTGGTGAATCCCATGTCGCGGTAGAACGGACTCATGATGCCGCCGATCGTTGCCTGCTCCGGCACCTTGAACAACAGGATGAAGGCGAGGATCGTCAGTGCGAGCGCCACGCCATAGCGGCGGAAGAAATCCACGAACGGATCGACCACCGCGATCTGCATGGCGTGCGACCAGCCTTGCGTTTTCACCGGTACCACGTCGGGCTCGCGCGCGAACAGGTTCGCGGCGATCGGCACCAGCATCACCGCGGACATCACCACGTACACGATCGGCCAGGCGATGTGGTCGGCCATGATCGCGGCGAATGCCCCGGCGATGATCAGGCCGATGCGATAGCCCAGCGAATACGTTGCCACCAGCGCACCCTGCGCGTCCTGCGGCGCGATCTCGATGCGGTACGCATCCACCGCGATGTCCTGGGTGGCGCCGAAGAACGCCACCGCCACCGTGGCCAGGATGAAGGCCTGCAGGCGATCGGGCGTGAATGCCGCCATCCCCAGCAATCCCGCCATCACGCCCAGTTGCGCGAACAGCAACCAGCCCCGGCGGCGGCCGAGCCGCGCGAACCCGGGCAGTTTCCAGTGATCCAGGAGCGGCGCCCACACGAACTTGAACGTGTAGAGCAGGCCGGCACTGGCGACCATGGTGATCTCCTTCAGCACGAGCCCGTTGTCCTTCAGCCAGAACGCCAGCGTGCCCGCGACCAGCAGGAAGGGCAGGCCGGAGGAGAACCCGAAGAAGAACATCGTCCACGCCGCGGGCTGCGAGAACGCCTGCCACGCCGAACCCTTGCCACCGCTCATCGCGCGAACTCCGGGTGTGCGTACTCGACAAGATACGGCGCGTGGTCGGAGAAACGCGGTTGCGGATGGATTTCAGCGCGGCTGATCGTCCCTGCCAGCTCCGGCGTGGCCAGCTGGTAGTCGATGCGCCACCCCACGTTGTTCGCGCGCGCGGCGCCGCGCTGCGACCACCACGAATACTCGACCGCCTCGGGCTTGGCCACGCGGAAGCTGTCCATCCAGCCCACCTTGGGTGGCGTCACCAGGCCATCGCCGAACGTGTCCGCGATCATCCCATTGAGCCACGCGCGTTCGCGCGGCAGGCAACCGGAATTCTTCTGGTTGCCAGTCCAGTTCCTGATGTCGTTCTTCGCGCGGACGATGTTCCAGTCGCCGCACAGCACGTAGTCGCGTCCGCTGGCCAGCCATGCGTCCAGCGTCGGCTTGAGCCAGGCCATCACGTCTTCCTTCACCGCCTGGCGCACGTCGCCGGAACTGCCCGAGGGGATGTAGAACGACACCACGCTGAGGTTGCCGTAGCGCGCTTCGATGTAACGGCCCTCTTCGTCGAAATCGACGCGACCCAGACCGGTGCGCACCTCGTCCGGTTCGCGGCGGCTGTAGATCGCCACGCCGCTGTAACCCTTCTTGGTGGTGGCATCGCGGAAATACGCGTGGTATCCGTCCGGCAGGAATTTCCTGTCAAGATCAGCCGTCCCCCGCAGCTGGTGTTCCTGCGCCTTGGTTTCCTGCACACAGAGGACATCCACGTCCTGTCCTGCGAACCAGTCGAAGAAGCCCTTGCTGGCCGCGGAACGCAGGCCGTTGGCGTTGAAGCTGAGGATGCGCATGGCGGGACCGTGGTGGCGTCGCCCGATCATAGCAACGGCCGCCGCGCGCACCCGTATGATGCGCGCATGGCCACGGCATTCATCCACGTCGCGCGCGTTTCGCCCACGCTGGCCGCCGGCATCCGTGGCCTGGTCGTGGCACCGTCGCGCCGGCGCGATACCGGCAACATCGCCTTCAACCTGGAGGCCGCCGAGTCGGACCCCTACAGCGATGCGATGGCCATCCTCGCGGACGGCCGCATCATCGGCTTCTACCGGCTCGACTTCCGCCCGGAGCTCACGCTGGGCAACGAACTCGCCGGTACGGACGCCGTGCTGCTGCGCGACCTCGTGATCGATGCGACGCACGCCACGACCGCGAACGAAATGCGCGCGACGACCGCGATCACGGCCGACATCGCCCGCCACCACCCGCAGATGCGCCTGGTGTTCACCGCGGTGGCCTGCGACAGCCGCGACCGGATGGCGCTGGCCCGGCGCACCGGCTTCATCGACACCGGCATGTTCCTGCCCGGCTGGCACGGCACGCGCCACCTCCTGCAACGGTATATCCAGCGCCCCGACGAGCACCTGCTTCATGAACGACGTCCGTGACCGCTTCCTCCAGCTCGCCCTCGCCGCCGACGCGCTGCGCTTTGGCGAATTCACTCTGAAGTCCGGGCGCCTGAGCCCGTACTTCTTCAACGCCGGCCGCTTCGACCACGGCGCGGCCATCGCCGGCCTGGCCGCGTGTTATGCCGACGCGCTCGAGGCCCACGGCGTCGGGTTCGACCTGCTGTTCGGCCCGGCCTACAAGGGCATTCCGCTCGCTACCGCGCTGGCCTGCGAGTTCGCGCGCCGCGGTCGCAACCTGCCGGTGGCGTTCAACCGCAAGGAAGCCAAGGCCCACGGCGAAGGTGGCACGCTGATCGGCGCGCCACTGGCCGGCCGCGAGGTCCTGGTGGTCGACGACGTCATCACCGCCGGCACCGCGATCCGCGAGGCGTTGGCGACGATCCGCGGCGCCGGCGGACGCGTGGCTGGCGTGGTCATCGCGCTGGATCGGCAGGAGGTGCTGGATGCCGGGGCGCGCACGTCCGCCGTGCAACGGTTGTCGGACGCCGAAGGCATCCCCGTGATCGCCGTCGCAACACTGGACGACCTGCTCGCCTTTTCCGCCAATGACCCGCGCCTGCAGGCGCATCGGGCTGCGCTGTTGTCGTATCGTGAACGCCATGGCAGCCACTGACCGTACCGCGATGCGCATCCGATCGATTTCCACCGGCGTCCTGCTGCTGGCGAGCACGACCGTGCTGGCCCAGGCCACGACGCCTGGCCACACCGTGAAGTGCTGGACCGAGAATGGCCGCACCGTCTGCGGCGATGCCCTGCCGGCCAGCGCCGCCGGATCCGCGCAGCGCGTGTTCAATGCCAGCGGCGTGGTGACGCAATCGATCGGTCGCGCGCCCACCGCGGCCGAGGCCGCGGCGCAACAGGCGCAGACCGCCGCGCAGGCGCAGGCCGCCGCGCAGGCCGAGGCGGCCGCGCGCGAAAAGAACGCCCTGGCCGAATCCTACGATTCGGAAGCCGACCTGCAGCGTGTCTACAAGCAGCGCATGGATGCGGCCGACAGTGGCATTGTCAGCGCGAAGTCGTCCCTGGCCACCCAGCGCAGCGCCTTGATCAAGGTACTCAAGGATGCGGCCGATGCCGAGCTCACCGGCAAGCCCGTCGGCAAGCCCCTGGTCGATGCGGTCGCGCGGCAGCGCGCCGCGATGCTGTCCACGCAGGCCAGCTACGAGCAGCAGGTCGCGGACCGCGCGCGCATCGATACCGAACTGGCCGATGCACTGGCCAAGTACCGCGCGGCGAAGGGCGTGCCAGCACCGGCCACGCCCTGAGGTCCCGGTTCCTAGAACGTCGGCACGAGCGACGGATCGATCTCGTGCAGGCGAGCGCGGAACAGTGACTTGATCTCTTCGAGGCGCGCGGCCGTTGCCGCCTCGAACCGCAGCACCAGCACCGGCGTGGTGTTGGAGGCGCGCACCAGGCCAAAGCCGTCGTTCCAGTCCGCACGCAGGCCATCAAGCGTGGTCACGCGCGCACCCTCGAAATCGCCGGCCGCAACCACCCGCGCCACGAACGCGTGCGGATCGGCCACCGGCACCTTGATCTCGGGCGTGGATACGCGTTCCGGGATCTCGGCAAACACCTCGTCGGGCGTACGCGCATCCTTCGCGAGGATCTCGAGCAGGCGCGCCGCCGAATAGATGCCGTCGTCGAACCCGTACCAGCGTTCGGCGAAGAAGAAGTGGCCGCTCATCTCGCCGGCCAGCTCCGCTTCTTCCTCGCGCATCTTCGCCTTGATCAGCGAATGGCCGGTCTTCCACATCAGCGGGCTGCCGCCGCGTCCCATCACGAACGGGGCCAGCGCGCCGGTGCACTTCACGTCATAGACGATCACCGCGCCGGGATTGCGCTCCAGCACGTCCTCGGCGAACAGCATCAGCAGGCGGTCCGGGAAGATGTTGTGCCCCGCGCGCGTGATCACGCCAAGGCGGTCGCCATCGCCATCGAACGCGAGGCCGAGGTCCGCGTCGAGGCGGTTGACCATCGTGCGCAGGTCCTCGAGGTTGTGCGGCTCGCTGGGGTCCGGATGGTGGTTGGGGAAGGTGCCGTCGATGTCGCAGTACAACGGCTCCACCGATGCGCCGATCGCCTGCAGCACGCGCGGACCCAGTTCGCCGGCCACGCCGTTGCCCGCATCCACCACCACGTGCAACGGACGCGTGAGCTTGATGTCGGACGCGACGCGGTCGACGTAGTCGCCGGAGATGTCGCGCGTGTCCAGCCCGCCCTGTGGCCCCTCGAACAACCGGCCAGTGGCGATCCGGGTATGCAGGTCGGTGATGGTGTCGCCCGAGAGCGTTTCGCCACCCAGCACGATCTTGAAGCCGTTGTAGTCCGGCGGGTTGTGGCTGCCGGTCACCGCCACGCAGCAGCCGGTGCGCAGGTGGTAGGCACCGAAGTACACCAGTGGCGTCGGCGCCATGCCGATGTCGATGACGTTGCGGCCGGCGCGGCGCAGGCCGTCGATCAGCCCGCCCACCATGTCCGGGCCGGACAGGCGGCCATCGCGGCCCACCACGATGTCGGCCAAACCCTTTTCCTGCATCACGGTGCCGATCGATTGGCCGATCTGGCGCGCCACGTCGACGCTGAGGGTCTGCCCCACCACGCCACGGATGTCGTACGCGCGGAAGATGCCGGCATCGGGCACCGAACCGGGCGGCACCGGCGCAGGCGCGGGCGCGGCGAGTGCCGGCGCAACAGCGACGGGGATGACTTCGGCAGCCGGCTGCGACGCGGCGATCTCCGACAGGGTGGGTTCGTCGGACGTCGCCTTCACCTCTGGCTCCTCGTCGTCATCGATGGCCGGCACAGCCGCGCGCCGTGCACGCGATGCAAGCACCCCTGCGCCGAGCAGTCCGAGCAGCGCCACGATCGCCGACGGGATGAATCCCAGCCCAAGCAGTCCGGACACGGCCGGCCCGGCGGTGCCGCTGACCACGGCATCGGTGCCGGCGACCTTCGAGGTCGCGGTGCCGTCCGCATCGGCCAGCGCGTCGTCACCGGCCTTGGCGAGCACGGCGCGGCCCTGCATCAACGCGAGATAGCCCGCACCGAGGTCGGCCTGCGTCACGGCATCCTGCATCGGTTTGGCCGGCACGCCGCCGACGGCGACATCGGTCGCGCCGACGGGCACGGCCACCACCAGGTCGATGGCACCACTTTCGCGCGCGAACCCGGCGGTGGCCTTGCCGCTGCCCAGCGCGGCTTCGATCAGTGCCGTGCGCCCGTAGCCGCTGGCCGGCAACCCGGCGTACTGCGCCTGCAGGTCCCTTGGCAGCACCTCGGCCTGGCGCGAACCCTTCCACGCCGCGGCGAATGCCTGCGACGCGGCGGCACGATCCCCGGCCTGGAGCGCCACGGCCATCGCCGGATCCTCCGCGGCATGGGTCGCGGCCGCAACGGCCTTGGCCACCATCGGGCCGATCTGCCCGGCGGCGTGGTCGCGCGCGCCCTGCAGGGAATCCGCGACCTGGTTCGCGCGGAACTGCGTCCAGGCGGACCAGCCGAACAGCGCCGCCACCAGCAACAGCGCCAGCGCGCCGATGCCCATCACGCGCGGGGTGGCCGCGCTGCCCATGTCCAGCTTCAACTTCGTCATTCCTTTTGCCCCTGTCAGCGCACGCCGGTGTGGCCGAATCCGCCACCACCACGCGTGCTGTCTTCAAATTGGTTTACCACGTCCAGCGCGACGCGCACGATGGGCAGCACCACGAGCTGGGCGATGCGGTCGCCCGGCTCCATCGTAAAAGCCTCGCGCCCACGGTTCCACACACTGATCATCAGCGGGCCCTGGTAGTCCGCGTCGATGAGGCCCGTTCCATTGCCCAGCACCAGCCCGTGCTTGTGGCCGAGCCCCGAACGCGGCAGTACCACCGCGCACAGGCCGGGATCGGACAGGTGGATCGCGATGCCCGAGGGCACCAGCGCCACGTCGCCCGGCGCCAGCGTGAGCGGCGCCTCCAGCGCGGCGCGCAGATCGAGCGCGGCACTGCCCGTGGTGGCGTAGGCCGGCAACGGCCATTCGCCGCCGAAGCGGGCATCGAGCAACTTGACCTGGAGGGCGTGGGACGTCATCGGGGGAATACCTCGTCGATGAGCGTCAGCAGATTGCGTGCCACTACGGCCTTCGAAGCCGGGCCCAGCGTGTGATGCCCGTCCTGCCACAGCACTTCGAGGGTGTTGGCGTCCGCTTCGAACCCACTGCCGGCCACGCCCACGCGATTCGCGCAGACCATGTCGACGCGCTTGGATGCGAGCTTGCCGCGCGCGTAGGTTTCGATGTCGCGGGTCTCGGCCGCGAACCCCACCACCAGGCGCGGGCGTCGCGCATCCGCGGCCACCTCGGCGAGGATGTCGCGCGTGCGCACGAGCTCCAGCACCAGACCATCCTGCCCGGGCCGCTTCTTGATCTTGTGTCCGGCGATCTGCGCCGGGGTGAAGTCGGCGACAGCCGCAGCGCCGATGTAGAGATCCGCAGGCAACTGGCCGAGCACGGCGTCGTGCATCTGCGCGGCGGAGCGCACGTCGATGCGGGTCACGCCGGGTGGCGTATCCAGGTGCACCGGACCCGCGACCAGCACCACCTCCGCACCCGAAGCGGCCGCCGCACCGGCAACCGCGAAGCCCATGCGACCGCTGCTGCGATTGCCGAGGAAGCGCACCGGATCGATGTCCTCGTAGGTAGGCCCAGCGCTCACCACGATCCGCCGCCCGGCACGCGTGGCGCTCATGCGCCGCGGTCAGCCAGCGCGGCGACGATCGCGAGCGGTTCGGCCATGCGCCCCGGACCGGATTCGCCTTCGGCGAGCGGGCCGTCGTCCGGTCCGACCACCTGCACGCCGCGGGCGCGCAGGGTAGCGATGTTGTCCTGCGTGGCCGGATGTCTCCACATCACATGGTTCATCGCCGGGCACACGGTCAACGGTGCGGTACTCGCAAGGCAGAGCGTGCTGACGAGGTCATCGGCGAACCCGTGCGCGAGTTTCGCCAGCGTGTTGGCCGTGGCCGGCGCGACCACGATGCACTGCGCCCAGCGCGCCAGTTCGATATGGCCCATCGCGGCCTCGGCCTGGGCATCCCACAACGTGGTGCGCACCGGCTGGCCACTCAGGGCCTGGAACGTCTGCGCGCCCACGAAGCGCTGCGCGTTTTCGGTCATCGCCACCTGCACCTGGGCTCCGGCGTCACGCAGCCGCCGCACGAGGTCGGCGGCCTTGTACGCGGCAATGCCGCCGCAGACGCACAGCAGCACGCGTGAATCCTGGAGCGAAGTCGGTGCAGGCACGCGTGGCAAAGTCCTACGGAACCGGAAGCCGGCAGCTTACCCGATGGACCCGCAACGACCGATCCCGCCAGGCCGCGCCCACGGACAGCATGGGACGTCCCCGCCTGCCCTGCCCCGATGCATATCCGTGAATGGCCGCGCGACGAACGCCCGCGCGAGAAGCTCCTGGCCCGTGGCGCATCCGCGCTCTCCGATGCCGAACTGATCGCCCTGTTCCTCGGTTCCGGGGTGCGTGGCGCCGATGCCGTGTCGACCGCGCGCACCCTGCTGACCACCCACGATGGCCTGCGCGGGCTGATGGATCGGCCCCCGACCGCACTGGCGGAACTGCATGGGCTGGGTCCGGCGCGTGCCTGCACGCTGGCCGCGGCGCTGGAGCTGGGACATCGCCACCTGGCCTGTGGATTGCAGCGCGGCGAAGCCCTCTCCGATCCCAGCTCCGCCGCCCGCTATTTCAGCCAGCGACTGCGGCCGCTTCCCTACGAAGTCTTCGCCGTGCTGTTCCTGGATACCCGGCACCGCGCGCTGCATTTCGAGGAAGTCTTCCGCGGCACCATCGATGGCGCCGAGGTGCATCCGCGCGAGATCGTGCGGCTGGCGCTGGCCCACAACGCGGCCGCGGTGATCGTCGGCCACAACCACCCCAGCGGGGTGGCCGAGCCCAGCGCGGCCGACCGCGCCGTGACCCAGCGGCTGAAGCAGGCGCTGGCATTGGTGGACATCCGCCTGCTGGATCATTTCGTGGTGGGCGACGGACCCGCGGTATCGATGGCGGCGCGCGGCTGGGTCTGAACCCGCGCCGATCAGGCTGCGCAGGCGATGCCGTAAACTGGCAGGCCTCGAATTGCAGTCCTGGTTTTCGTGAAATCCTCGCTCCGCGCCCTGGTCACCTCGGGCATCGAATCGCTCATCGCCGCGGGCACCCTGTCCGCCGGCACCCCCGTGCCCGATTTCGTGATCGAGCGCCCGAAGGAGCGCGCGCACGGTGATTTCTCCACCAATGCGGCCATGCTGCTGGCCAAGGCCGCGCGCACCAACCCGCGTGCGCTCGCGCAGCAGCTGGTGGATGCGCTGCCCGCCGATCCTGCCGTGGCGAAGGTCGAAATCGCAGGCCCGGGCTTCATCAATGTCCACCTCACGCCCGCCGCATGGCAGGGCGTGGTGCGCGACGTGCATGCGCAGGGCGCGGGCTACGGCCGCAACGCGTCGGGCGCGGGCCACACCGTGGGCGTGGAATACGTCTCCGCCAATCCCACCGGCCCGCTGCACGTGGGCCACGGCCGGGCGGCGGCGATCGGCGATTCCATTGCGCGCGTGCTGGCCGCCAACGGCTGGAACGTGGTGCGCGAGTTCTACTACAACGACGCCGGCGTGCAGATCGAGAACCTCGCCCGCTCCGTGCAGGCGCGCGCGCAGGGGCTGAAGCCCGGCGATGCCGATTGGCCCGCCGACGCCTACAACGGCGATTACATCGATGACGTGGCCCAGGCCTACCTGCGTGGCGAGTCGGTGGATGTCGAAGGGCACACGGTCACCGGCAAGCAGGACGCCGGCGACATCGACGCGATGCGCCGCTTCGGCGTGGCGATGCTGCGCCGCGAACAGAATGCCGACCTCGCCGCGTACGGCGTCGGGTTCGACAACTACTTCCTCGAATCGTCGCTGTACACCGAAGGCAAGGTCGAGGAGACCGTGCGTCGCCTGGTCGATGCCGGCCATACGTATGAGGAAGGCGGTGCGCTGTGGTTGCGCACCACCGACTTCGGTGACGACAAGGACCGCGTGATGCGCAAGTCCGACGGCACCTACACCTACTTCCTGCCGGACGTGGCCTACCACCTCGGCAAGTGGCAGCGGGGCTGGGAGCGCGCGATCACCGAACTCGGCGCGGACCACCACGGGTCGCTGGCACGGGTGAAAGCCGGCCTGCAGGCACTCGACGTCGGCATTCCCAAGGGCTATCCGGACTACGTGCTGCACCAGATGGTGACGGTGATGCGCGGTGGCGAGGAGGTGAAGCTGTCCAAGCGCGCCGGCAGCTACCTCACGCTGCGCGACCTCATCGAGGAAGTGGGCAAGGACGCCGTGCGCTGGTTCCTGGTCGCCCGGAAACCCGACTCGCAGCTCACCTTCGACATCGACCTCGCGCGTTCGCAGTCGACCGACAATCCCGTCTACTACGTGCAGTACGCGCACGCCCGCGTCTGCAGCCTGCTGCGGCAGGCGAAGGAAAAGGGCTTCACCGTGGACATCGCGTCCGGGTTGTCGCACCTCGACCGCGTGGGCGACGCGGCCAACCGCGAGCTGATGCGCGAGCTGTCTCGTTATCCCGAAGTGGTCGAAACCGCCGGCGTCGAGCTGGAGCCGCATGCGGTGGCGCAGTATCTGCGCGACCTGGCGACGGCGTTCCACACGGCCTACCACGCGCATCCGGTGCTGGTGGAAGATGAAGCCGAACGCAATGCGCGGCTGGCGGTGTGCACCGCGACGGCGCAAGTATTGAAGAATGGTCTGGATTTGCTGGGCATGAGTGCCCCGGAGACGATGTAAATGGCGCAACAACGTGGACGCTCGCAGGCCCGCCGTAACGGCAGCCGCAATGCCTCGGGCCTGCCGGGATGGGCCTGGCTGGTCATGGGCGTGGTGCTCGCCCTGGTGGTGGTGATGGTGGCGCCGCGCTTCCTGCATGGCGCGGGCGACGGACTGTTCCACCCCAAGCCCAACCCCGACGCCCAGCCGAAATCCGCCAGTGACGACGAGGCGGCGCTCACACCCGATGCCACCACCCAGGCGGGCGGAACCGCGGATGCCACGGGCAAGTCGAAGACCGAGGACTACTCGTTCTATGACGTGCTGCCCGGCGACGAGGTCAAGCTCACCGACGCGCAACTGGCGGCGATGGCGCGCGCCGAAGCCAAGCGCAAGGCCGCCCCGGATGCCGCTGCAGCCGCAACGCCCGCAGCCACGGCATTGCCCACGCCGATCGATGGCACCGCCTCCACGCCGGCGGCGGATGCCACGCCACCCACGGTGGCCGCAACGCCCAAGCCGAGGCCTGTCGAGGTCGCCAAGGCCGAGCCGGCGCCCGTGGCCTCCGTGCCGAAGGCCGTGGTGCAGACCCCGCAAGGCACGCAGGTGCCGATCGCGAAGACCATTTCCGCCACCGCGGATACGCCGTACCTGTTGCAGGCCGGCGCCTTCGGGGCGGCTGGTGATGCCGAGGCGGTCAAGGCCAAGATCGCGCTGCTCGGGTTGAACGCCCGCGTCGAATCCGCCGCCATCAACGGCAAGACCGTCTACCGCGTGCGCATGGGGCCGTATGCCACCGCCGCGGAACTTGCCGCCGCCAAGGGCAAGCTCGGCAGCGGCGGCCTGTCCGCGATGGCGATCAAGGCCAAGTAACCCGGCATGACCCCGACCGCGCTCTTCTACCTGATCGCCGCGGTCTGGATCGCCAGCGAACTCTGGCTGCAGCTGCGCAACCGCGCCGCGCGCGTCGGTGCCCAACGGCAGGACCGCGGCAGCCTGCGGCTGATCAGCGTGCTGCTGTACGCCGGCGTGATGGTCGCGGTGTGGTGCTCGCACCAGGCCATGGGACGGTTCCCGCCGGGGCTGCGCGCACCGTTGTTCTGGGCCGGACTGGCGCTGATGGCCCTCGGCATCGCCTTCCGCTGGTGGGCGATCCGCGTGCTGGCGAAATTCTTCACCGTCGACGTGGCGGTGCACGCCGACCATCGCATCGTGCGCGATGGGCCCTACCGCTGGCTGCGCCATCCGTCGTACACCGGTTCGCTCGCCACCTTCTTCGGCTTCGGCCTGGCGCTGGGCAACGGTCTCTCGCTGCTGGCGGTGATGGTGCCGGTGATCATCGGCTTCGCCTACCGCATCCGGGTGGAGGAAGCCGCGCTGTCGCGGGCCTTCCCGCAGGCGTATCCGGAGTACGCGCGGCAGACGCGCCGGTTGTTCCCGGGCATCTGGTAGCGCGCTGCGCGACAATCGCGGTTCACGAGCAGGGAACCTCCGCCATGACCCGCAAGACCGCACTGGTGACCGGTGCCACCGCCGGCTTCGGCCACGCCATCGCCACCCGCCTGCTCGAGGGGGGATGGAACGTCATCGCCACCGGCCGCCGCGCGGACCGGCTCGATGCACTGCGCGATGCGCATGGCGATGCCGTGCACGTGGCCGCGTTCGACATCCGCGACAGCGAGGCGGTGCAGGCCGCGATCGCCGGGTTGCCCGAAGGATTCCGCGACATCGACCTGCTGGTCAACAACGCCGGGCTCGCGCTCGGCACCGCCCCCGCCCAGCGCGCGGACCTTGCGCAGTGGCGGCAGATGATCGACACCAACATCACCGGACTCGTCACGCTGACCCATGCGTTGCTGCCGGGGTTGATCGATCGGCGGGGCGCCATCGTCAACATCAGCTCGATTTCGTCCACCTATCCGTACACGGGTGGAAACGTGTACGGCGGCACCAAGGCCTTCGTCACCCAGTTCTCGTTGGGCCTGCGCAGCGACCTGCACGGCACCGGCGTGCGCGTGACCAGCATCGAGCCAGGCATGGCGCAGACCGAGTTCACGCTGGTGCGCACCGGTGGCGATCAGGCGGCGTCCGACACGCTGTACCGCGACGCCAACCCGATCAGCGCGGTGGACATCGCGGAATCCGTGTGGTGGGTGGCCAACCTGCCGCCGCACCTCAACATCAATCGCCTGGAGGTGATGCCGGTGAGCCAGAGCTTCGCCGGATTGCAGGTGCATCGGGAGGCCAACGCATGAACTCGAACATCCTATGGTTCGGGCTGGCCATCCTGATCGGCGCGATCCTCCCGGTACAGGGATTGATCAATGCACGCCTCGGCAACGTGGTCGGCGGCCCCATCGTGGCCGCGTTCTTCTCGTTCCTGGTGGGCTCGATCGCGCTGGGTACGTGGCTGCTGCTGGCGCGCGAGCGCATCGTGCTGTCCGGCGGCATCTCGCTGCCGGCATGGATCTGGTTCGGCGGCATGCTGGGCGCGATCTATGTCGCGCTGGTCACCTTGCTGATCCCGCGCTTGGGCACCGCCGCGGTGATGTGCCTGGTGATCTTCGGGCAGGTGGTCGCGTCGCTGGTGCTGGAGCGTTACGGCATCCTGCAGGCGCCGCGCGCCGTGGATTGGGTGCGGATCGCCGGCGCGTTGCTGGTGATCGCGGGCGCGCTGCTCGTGGCTACGCCGTGGCGACGCTGAGGCCAGGCATGCGCTGCCCCACCCGCGGAGGCCACGGCGGCGGCGCTCATTCCAGTGGCGACGCGTCGAGGTAGGTGTAGGCGGTGAGCCCGGCTTCCAGCGCGGCATTGAGGCGCTCGGCCTCGCCCTTGCTGAGGTCCGCGGCACCCACCATCGCCTTGTAGCGGCGCCGCAGGTCGGCGAGGTCGTAGCCCACGTAGTCGAGCATCACGTCGGTGGTGTCGCCACGGCGCTGGCGCACGGTGCGGCAGGTGTCGCCCTCGATCTTGACCTCGATGGCGTCGGTGTCGCCGAACAGGTTGTGGATGTCGCCGAGGATTTCCTGGTACGCGCCGACCAGGAAGAACCCCAGCCGGTACGACTCGCCCTTGCGCGGCGAATGCAACGGCAACGAGGAATCGAGGTCCTCGTTCTCCACATAGATATCGATCTTCCCGTCGGAATCGCAGGTCAGGTCGGCGATGATCCCGCGCCGGTCGGGTTCCTCGTCCAGCCGTTCGATCGGCACGATCGGGAACACCTGGTCGATCGCCCACACATCGGGCATCGATTCGAACACGCTGAAATTGACGAAATACTTGTCCACCAGCCGCTCGTTGAGCTCGTCCAGCAGGTCGCGGTGGCTCTTCTCGTCGTAGGTCAGGCGTGCCTTCACCGCATGCGCGATGGCGTAGAACAGGTCGTCGATGCGCGCGCGCTGCACCAGGTCGATCTGGCCGAGCGCATACAGGCTCTGGCCTTCGGCATGCGCCTGCGCGGCCTCGTGGAACACCTCCACCGCCGGGCGTCCGACCATCTCGTCGTGCAGCTCGCGCAGGTGGCGCACCGGATTGGACTCGTCGTCGTTCCGCGCGGGCACGCGGCCTTCGGGGGCGCGTTCCACCTCGCTGACGTTCGCGACCAGCACCGCGTGGTGCGCGGTCATCGCGCGGCCACACTCGGTGACGATGCGCGGCTGCGGCAGGCCATTGGCCTCGCAGGCTTCCTGCAGCGGCTGCACGATGCTCGATGCGTAATGGTGGATGCCGTAGTTGACCGAGTTGTAGGACCGCGACCGCGTGCCTTCGTAATCGATGCCGAGTCCGCCGCCCACGTCGACGTGGCTGATGTTGGCGCCGAGTCGCGACAGCTCCACGAAATAGCGCGTCGCCTCGCGCATGCCGTTGGCGATGTCGCGCACGTTGGAGATCTGCGAGCCCATGTGGAAGTGCAGCAGCTGCAGGCAATCGCCCATCCCGCCGTCGCGCAGTGCCTTCCACAGGTCCAGCAGCTGGCGCGGGTCGAGACCGAACTTGGCCTTGTCGCCGCCGGAGTTCTGCCACTTGCCCGCGCCCAGCGAGGCCAGCCGCATGCGCACGCCGAGGCCCGGCTTCACGCCCAGCGCCTGCGACTCCTCCAGCACCAGCTTCAGTTCGGACGGCTTCTCGATGACGATGAAGGTCTGCAGGCCCAGCTTGCGGCCGATCAGGGCGAGGCGGATGTATTCGCGGTCCTTGTACCCGTTGCAGACGACCAGCCCGCCTGTACGGGACAGCGCGAGCACGGCCATCAGTTCCGGCTTGCTGCCGGCCTCCAGGCCGAAGCCTTCGCCGGCATGCGAGGCCAGGGTGCCCGCCACGCCGCGGTGCTGGTTGACCTTGATCGGATACACGGCGGTGTAGCCGCCGGTGTAGCCCCAGTCGGCCTGTGCCTGCGCGAACGCGGCCTGCAGCTTGCCCAGGCGGTTGCCGAGGATGTCCGGGAACCGCACCAGCATTGGCAGCTTCGCGCCATCGGCCAGCGCCTGGTCCACGGCCGCGGCCAGCGCGATCTGCGGGCCCTGCGCGCCACGCGGGCGGACCACGATGCGGCCATCGGCACCGGCATCGAAATAGCCATCCGACCAGTGCGGGATGGAATAGGTCTTGCGGGCGTGGTCGATGGACCAGGTCATGGCATCAGCGGCGACAGGGCGGGGCCCGCCATTCTACGGCCCGCGCCGCCACGCCCACGCGACGGGGCTGCCGCTAAACTGCCGCCCCTGATTCCCCGCATGGACCTGCCCGCGATGAGCGACGCCAACTGGCACTACGAACCGTTCGAGCCCACCGGCTCCGCCATCGGCTTCCGCATCACCAAGAAGCTGGACGAGGTGCAGTCGCCGTTCCAGAAGATCGAGATCTTCGAGTCGACCGACTGGGGCAACCTCATGCTGATCGATGGCGCGATGATGCTCACCACCGACGACAATTTCTTCTACCACGAGATGATCGCGCACCCGGTGCTGTTC
>Ga0207982_1000001_pt1 | contig 33816 bp, 28 predicted proteins | sample SoimicmetaGmgHAB_FD_188335 | JGI IMG/M metagenome (GOLD analysis project Ga0207982, IMG submission 188335) | Soil and rhizosphere microbial communities from Laval, Canada - mgHAB (SPAdes) (version 2) | ecosystem: Environmental > Terrestrial > Deep subsurface > Rock core/Sediment | place: Laval... | reverse complement strand
GGCGCGCCCGGGCTGATGTTGTTGTTGCTGTTCGCGCTTGCGAAGTAGGTGGTGTCGAACAGGTTTTCCACGTTGAGCTGGAGCTGCAGCGTGGGGTTGACCGTCCAGTAGGCCGCGGCATCCCAGCGCACGAACCCGGGGACCGTGACGGTGTTGTCCGTGGACGGATAGATCGCGCTGCGGTAGATCGCGCCCAGGCCCAGCCCGAACCGCGAGCTGAAGTCATACCGGTTCCACATCGAGGCACTGTGGCGCGGTAGCTGGGCGAGGCGGTTGCCCTTGGGTGCCGTGGGCGATTGCGTGGCCGTGATCTCGCCTTCCTGCCGCGCGTAGCCGCCCATGACCTGCCAATGGTCGGTGAGCCGCCCGGCGATTCCCAACTCCACGCCTCGCGATTGCTGGCCATCCACCAGCACCAGCACGCCCGGCCGGTTCGGATCGGCCACCGCCACGTGGCTGCGGTCGAGACGGAACACCGCAGTGGTGAGCGACAGCTTCTGGCCAAGCTCCCACTTGAAACCCACTTCGCGGTTGACGAATTTCTCCGGCACCAGCGACTGGTTGCTCGCGCTCAACGAGGCCAGCTGGTCGCCGCCACGCGGCTGGAACGCCACGCTGTAGCTGCCGTACACCGACATGTCGTCGCGCGGCTTCCATACCAGGCCGCCACGGGGCGACCAGACATTGTCGTTGCTGCGGTAGACGGCGCCGTCGCGCAGGTCGGTCATCGCCAGCCGGAAATCGTCGTGGCGCACGCCCACGATGGCCTGCCAGCGCGGCGAGCCCAGCTCCACCTGGTCCTGCACGTACAGGCCGGTGGTCCGCGCGGTGCCGGTGTTCCAGGCATCGGTGGATGCACGGGCGAACACGACGGTGCCGGTGTAGCGGGGGGCTTCGAGCGGCACGACCGCACCGGCCGCGAACTGGCCGGTCCTGCGCAGGTTGTCGGTGTCCTGCTGGCCCAGCTCGATGCCGGCGAGCAGGGTGTGCTTCAGCGCGCCGGTCGTCGCATGCGCCACGAGGTCGGTCTGGTTGAAGACGTTCCGGCGCTGCGTGGCGTTGGAATATGCCGACAGCGTGATCATCACGCGTCCATCGGCGGTACGCGAGGTGCCGTTGCCGAACACGTTCTGGTAGGACTTGTCGTAATCGGCATAGCGCAGATGGTTCCGGACCTCGACGGTCCCCCCGAACGCATGCGCGTAAACGGCGTCAAGTGCATTCACGCGGGCACGCACCGGGCTCTGTTCCGGGTTGCCGAGGAACGTCGAGGGATCGACATCCAGCGGACGGCCCTGCCAGGAGGTGACGCCCCGGTCGGCCACCCGGTCGTCGCGGAAGTGCTCCGCGGACAGATCGAGCCGGTCGCCGTTGTCGAAATCGACGTGCACGGTGGGGTTGATGCCACGGCGCGACAGCGAGAACCCGTGGCGGAAGCTGCCCGACTCCTCGGCCATGGCATTGATCCGGAATGCCGCGTGCGAACCCACGGGGGCCTGCCAGTCGATCGTGCCGCGCTTGCGGTCCCAGTTACCCAACTGCAGCACGGCTTCGCCGCCCTCGCTGCCGTCCGCCATCTTGCTCACGCGGTTGACGATGCCGCCGCTGCCGCCGCGCCCGAACACCATCGCATTCGGGCCCTTCAGCACTTCGACGCGCTCGATGTTGTACAGGTCGCGGATGTACTGGACATCGTCCCGGACGCCGTCGACGAAGAAGTCGCCCGTGGTCGCGTTGCCTCGCATGACCGGGTTGTCGCGGTTGCCTTCGCCCTGGGCCACGCCAGCACCCGGGACGTAGCGCAACACGTCGCCGATGCTGCCCATGGCCTGGTCGCGGATCAGTTCCTTGGTCACCACCGTGGCGGCCTGCGGCACGTTGACGAGCGGAGTGTCGGTGCGGGTCGCGGTGCGGGATTCGGTGACGCGGTAGGGCAGGTAGCTGCTTCCCTTCACGCGGACCGCGTCGAGCAGTTGCGGCTCGGAATCGCCGGGCTTCGTCGCCTCGGCGGGCCCGACGGCGGGCGGCATGCTCTGCGCGAAGGCGGTCGGGGTCAGGGCCAGCAGCAGCGTGATAGTCAGCGGCCGGGGGGCGAAACGGGATGCGGACATGGTGGCAACCGGAAAAGCGTTGCCGGGATGATAATGAGAACGATTATCAATTACAACTGTCAGCGATCATCCCGCGTCCAGATCGCGCCGTCGGCGTCCCGCACCGGGAAGCTCGCCACCGGTACATACGCCGGGGGGCAGAGTGCATGCCCGTTGCGCAGGTCGAACTTCGCCCCGTGAAGGACGCACTCGACGGTGGCGGCAGTCGTGTCGACCTCGCCGGCGGACAGTTCGAAGTCTTCGTGCGTGCAACGGTCTTCCACGGCGTAGTAGGCGCCATCGAGGTTCACCACGAGGATCGGCGTGTCGCCGTCCCAGACGGTGCGTTTTTCGCCAGGCAGCATCTCGCCCGGTGCGCAGACGCGAATCCAGCCCTTCATCTCAGAGCGCCTTCTCGAGGATCTCGAAGCGCAGGTCCGGCCGCTTCGGAATGCCGAAGCGCGGATCGTGCGCGGGGAAGGGCCTGGTGATGCCCGTGCGGCGGTAACCGCGGCGTTCGTAGAAGGCGATGAGCGCGTCGCGCACGTCGATCACGGTCATGCGCATCGTGGGCAACCTCCACTCGTCACGGGCGATGCGTTCGGCCTCGCCGAGCACCAGGCTCCCAAGACCGGCGCCCTGCAGGCCCGGCTGCACGGCGAACATGCCGAAGTAGCCGGCACCATCCTCGATGGCCACGTGCGCGCAGGCCAGGGTTCCGCCATCGCGGTCCAGCAGGAGGATGCGGCTATGGTCGCGCTCGATGTCCGCCTGCAGGCGCTCGGCGTCGATGCGCATGCCGTCGAGCAGGTCGGCCTCGGTGGTCCAGCCGGCCCGGCTGGCATCGCCGCGATAGGCGGACGTCACAAGCGCCTCGAGCATCGGGATGTCGGCGTGGGTGGCGGTGCGGAATGTATCGGTCATGCGAGCAGGCGCCTTACCTTGCGCAATGCGGTGACGAGTGCGTCCACGTCGTCGTGGGTGTTGTAGAACGCGAGCGACGCGCGGCAGGTGGTGCCGACGCCAAGTGCCTTGACCAGGGGATGCGCGCAATGCTGGCCGGACCGCACGGCCACGCCTTCCAGGTCGAGCAGCGTGGCGAGGTCGTGCGAATGCGTGCCGTCGATGGTGAAGCTGATGACCGCGGCCTTGCCGGGCGCCGTGCCGTGGATGTGCAGGCCTTCGACCTGCTGCAGGGCCTCGGTGGCATGCGCGAGCAGTTCGCTTTCGCGTGCGTGGATCGCGTCCATGCCGATGGCGGACAGGTAGTCGCAGGCGGCACCCAGGCCGACGAACCCGGCGATGTTGGGCGTGCCGGCCTCGAACCGGTGCGGCGGGTCGTTGAAGGTGGTGCCGTCGAAATCCACCTCGCGGATCATCTCGCCGCCACCGAGGAAGGGCGGCATCGCGGCCAGGTGCTCGCGACGCCCCCACAGCACGCCGGTGCCGGTGGGTCCGCACAGCTTGTGGCCGGTGAAGGCGTAGAAATCGCAACCGATGGACGTGATGTCCACCGGCATGTGCGGCAGCGCCTGCGAGCCATCCACCACCGTGATGATGCCGCGGCGGCGCGCTTCGTGGCAGATGTCGCGCACCGGGTTGACCGTACCCAGCACGTTGCTGACATGCGCGATCCCGAGCAGCTTCACCTCCGGGGTCATCGCGCGGTGCAACGCGTCGAGGTCCAGCGTGCCGTCTGGCATCAGTTCCGTCACCCGGATCGTGGCACCCGTGCGTGCGGCGATGAGCTGCCACGGCACGATGTTGGCGTGGTGCTCCATCCGCGTCAGCAGGATCACGTCACCCGGCTTGAGGCGCGGCAACGCCCAGGAGTACGCGACGAGATTGATGGCGAAGGTGGTGCCGCTGCACAGCACCAGGTCTTCCGCACGCACGCGGGTGAACGCAGCCAGCGTGCGCCGCGCGCCTTCGTAGGCTTCGGTGGCCTCGTTGCCGAGGGCGTGCACCGCACGGCTGACGTTGGCGTTGCTGCGCGCATAGAACCCGTCCACCGCGTCGATGACCGCACGCGGCTTCTGGCTGGTGTTGGCGGAATCGAGATAGACCAGCGGCTTGCCATGGACTTCGCGATGCAGGATCGGGAAGTCGGCGCGGATGGCAGCCCAGTCGGGCGAGGTCATGGCGTATCCAGCCGGTCGAGCGCGGCGTCGAGGCGGGCCTCGAGCCAGTCGCGCACCGCGGCATCGGTGATCTTGCCGGGGATGTCGCGGCAGAACGCACGCGTGAGCATGCGGCGTGCCTCGGCTTCAGGCAGCCCGCGGCTGCGCAGGTAGAACAGGGCGCGCGGATCGAGCTGGCCGACCGTCGCGCCATGCGCGGCCTTCACTTCGTCGGCGTGGATCTCGAGCACGGGCTGCGCGTCGACCTCCGCATTGTCCGACAGCAGCAGGTTGCGCGAGGACAGGGCGGCATCGCTGCCATCGGCGCCGGGCTGGATGGTGATGCCGCCATGGAAGGCCACGCGCGCGCGATCCGCGGCCAGGGCACGCCAGTGCAGATCGCAGGCCGTGTTGGCGGCTTGGTGCACCACGCCCAGGCGGGTGTCGAGATGGCGGCGGCCCGTGCCGAGCAGGACGCCGTGCGCATCCACGCGCGCGCCGTCGCCGGCGAGGGTGATGTCGAGCAGGTGGCGCGAGAGCGCGCTCCCGCATTCGATGTCCACCCGGGTGGCATGGGCATGCGCACCCACGGTCAGCCGCGTCTGCAGGAAGCCGGTGGCGCCTTCGGCCTCGTCCTGCACGCGGGCATGCAACAGCGTGCCGCGGTCGCCCACTTCGAAGTCCGCAACGCTGTTGGCGAGGTTGGCGTTCGGTGCGTGGGCCAGCTGATGCTCGACCAGGGCCAGCGAGGCGCCGGGCGCCACGCTGATGCGGTGATGCAGGTTCCAGGCTTCGTCGGTGGCGTTCGCCGTGCCGATGCACACAAGATGCAGCATGCCCTCGGTGCCGGTGGCCGTGACGGCAAGTCCTGGCGGGCTGTGCGCGGCGTTGATGCGTGCGAACAGATCGCCCGTGGCTTCGATCGGTGCATCGGCGAATGCACCGACGGAGACGTCGAGTCCCGGGGCGAGGCCCGCCAGGTCGGAGAGGCTGGAGTCATGTCGTCCGTTGACGAAGACGACGCGTGGCGCGGGGATGCCGGAGACCGCGACGGCGTCCACTTCGACCTTGGTGGCTGCGGAGAACGCGCGACGGTCCAGCGCGCGAAGCGAGGTGTACTTCCAGGCTTCGACGCGCGGTCCGGGCAGCCCCTCGCGGACGATGGCCTGGAGCGCGGCATCGGCGTCGGGGCCGGGTGCGCCGGCGGCCAGCGACTCAAGCAGTGCGGACATCAGGCAGCCTCCGGCCCCATGCGGTCGCGCACCCACGCATACCCGTGCGCTTCCAGCTCGAGCGCGAGTTCCGGTCCACCGGTCTCCACGATGCGGCCGTCGGCCAGCACGTGCACCACGTCCGGCTTGATGTAGTCGAGCAGGCGCTGGTAATGGGTGATGACGATGAAGGCGCGATCCGGCGAACGCAGCGCATTGACGCCGTCGGCCACGGCCTTCAGCGCATCGATGTCGAGGCCGGAATCGGTTTCGTCGAGGATCGCCAGCTTCGGCTCCAGCACGGCCAGCTGGAAGATCTCGTTGCGCTTCTTCTCACCACCGGAGAAGCCCTCGTTCACGCCACGATTGAGCAGGGTGTCCGGCAGGTGCAGCACCTTGATCTTCTCGCGCACCAGTTTCAGGAACTGCACGGAGTCCAGCTCCGGCTCGCCACGCGCCTTGCGCTGCGCGTTGAGCGCACTGCGCAGGAAATAGGTGTTGTTCACGCCCGGGATCTCGACCGGGTACTGGAAGGCGAGGAACACGCCAAGCGCAGCGCGTTCCTCCGGTGCGAGCGCCAGCAGGTCGCGGCCTTCGAATTGCACGTGGCCGGCGGTCACCTCGTAGCCTTCGCGTCCCGCCAGCACGTTGCCGAGCGTGGACTTGCCGGCGCCGTTCGGTCCCATGATGGCGTGCACTTCGCCGGGCTTCACGTCCAGCGACAGGCCCTTGAGGATCTCGCGCGCGGCGACGCGGGCGTGGAGGTTGTCGATCTTCAGCATGTTCGGTTTCTCTTCCATTTGTCGTTGCGTGGTCCGTGCGTCATCCAGCTCAACCCACGGCCCCTTCCAGCGAGACTTCCAGCAGTTTCTTGGCTTCCACCGCGAATTCCATCGGCAACTCGCGGAACACCTGCTTGCAGAAGCCATCCACGATCATCGACACCGCGTCCTCCTCGCCGATGCCGCGCGAACGGCAATAGAACAGCTGGTCGTCGCTGATCTTGGAGGTGGTGGCCTCGTGTTCGATGGTCGCGTCGCTGCGCTTCGCCTCGATGTAGGGGAAGGTATGCGCGCCGCAGCGCTTGCCGATCAGCAGCGAATCGCACTGCGTGTGGTTGCGCGCGCCCTCGGCGGAGCGTTCGACCCGCACCAGTCCCCGGTACGTGTTCTGGCCGTGTCCGGCGCTGATGCCCTTCGACACGATCTTCGACTTGGTGCGCTTGCCCACATGGATCATCTTCGTGCCGGTATCGGCCTGCTGGCGATGATGGGTGAGTGCGACGGAGTGGAACTCACCCACGCTGTCGTCGCCCACCAGCACGCAGCTCGGGTACTTCCAGGTGATCGCCGAGCCGGTCTCCACCTGCGTCCACGTGACCTTGCTGCGGGCGCCGCGGCACTCCGCGCGCTTGGTCACGAAGTTGAAGATCCCCCCGATGCCGTTCTCGTCGCCCGGGTACCAGTTCTGCACCGTCGAGTACTTGATCTCCGCATCCTCCAGCGCCACCAGTTCCACCACCGCGGCGTGCAGCTGGTTCTCGTCGCGCATCGGCGCCGTGCAGCCTTCGAGATAGCTCACGTGGCTGCGTTCCTCGGCGATGATCAGCGTGCGCTCGAACTGCCCGGTATGGCCGGCGTTGATGCGGAAATAGGTGCTGAGCTCCATCGGGCAACGCACGCCTTTCGGGATGAACACGAAGGAGCCGTCGGAGAACACGGCGGAGTTGAGCGCGGCGAAGTAGTTGTCGCCGGTGGGGACCACGCTTCCGAGGTATTGCTTCACGAGGCCAGGGTGCTCGCGGATCGCTTCGGACATCGAGCAGAAGATCACGCCCTTCTCGGCCAGTTCCTTTCGGAAGGTGGTGCCGACGGACACGGAATCGAACACCGCGTCGACCGCCACGCCGGCCAGCTTCGCGCGTTCGTGCAGCGGCACGCCGAGCTTGTCGTAGGTATCGAGGAGCTCCTTGGGCACGTCGTCCAGGGACTTGTACTTCGGGCCCTTCGGCGCGGAGTAGTAGCTGATCGCCTGGAAGTCGATCGGCGCGATGTTGAGCTTGGCCCAGTGCGGCGTCGGCATCGTCAGCCAATGCCGGTAGGCGACCAGGCGCCATTCCGTCATCCACTCCGGCTCTTCCTTCTTGGCTGACAGCGCGCGGACGATGTCTTCGGACAGGCCGGCGGGCAGCGATTCCGATTCGATGTCGGTGACGAAGCCGGCGTCGTAGCGGCGTCCGAGTTGTTCGATGATTTCAGCGTTCTGCGTACTCATGTCGGTTCTCAGGCAGTCAGCCGCACGGGAATGGCGCGCGGGCGCGCCGGCCGGGCGGGTTGCACCATGCCGGCCAGGGTCACGCCGCGCAGGGCATCGGCGATCACGTCGTTGACGCGCAGCCAGTTGGCGCGCACGCCGCAGGACGTCTCGATCCCGCATTGCCCTTCATGGATGCTGCATTCGGTCATGGCAAGCGGGCCTTCCATCGCCTCGACGACGTCGGCCAGGGTGATCGACCCTGGATCGCGCACCAGGCGGTAACCGCCGTTCGCGCCGCGCACGCTTTCCGCCAGGCCGGACTGGGCCAACGGCTTCATCACCTTGGCCACGGTGGACGGTTCCAGCCCCGCGCGCGCGGCCAGTTCCGATGCGCTCAGCACGGTGCCGGCCTCCTGGGCCAGGACCGTCATCAGCACGGTGGCGTAGTCGGTGAGTTTGGTGACGCGGAGCATGGCGGCGGCCCGGCGCGAATCAGGACCAATATTGTACTGATTCGGCCGCGACCCTGCCAGAACGCCATCGCCCGGTGACGCCGCCGCGGCGGATGGGCGAGAATGCGGGTCCGCTCCCCAACGGCCGTCCCATGTCCAAGAAGCACCGCAAGATCGAGCGCCGCAAGTCGGACATCCACGGCAACGGCGTGTTCGCCACCGAGGCGATCGCCAAGGGCGAGCGCGTGGTGCGCTACAAGGGCACGCTCCGCACCCATGACGAGGTGGATGAGCTCTATGCCGACCAGGACGAGGACGGCCACACCTTCCTGTTCACGCTGAACGACGAGTACGTCATCGACGCCAACGAGGACGGCAACGTGGCGCGCTGGATCAACCACAGCTGCACGCCCAACTGCGAGGCGGTGCAGGAAGAGAACGCCAAGGGCAAGCGCCACAAGGACAAGGTGTTCATCGAGGCGATCCGCGACATCGCCCCGGGCGAGGAGCTCAGCTACAACTACGGCATCGTCCTGGACGAGCCGCACACCGCCAAGCTCAAGAAGCTGTGGGCATGCCGCTGCGGTTCCCCGAAATGCACGGGCACGATGCTCCAGCCCAAGCGCTGACCCCGGCCTAGGCCATTGGTCACATGACTTTGTTCAGGCGCGCCGCGCGCGCGACCTGACTACGCTTGCGCCCATGAAGACCTGGCGCCCCCGTTCCCCGAAGCCCTGGATCCTGGCCACCGTGCTGGCAGCCCTGGCCTGCGTCCAGCCGGCCGCAGCCGCCGATGCCCCCGGGCCCGTCATCGATGGCAGGATCCAGCCCGGCGAATGGGACGGCGCCACGCATGTCACCGGATTCCGGCTGATCCAACCGTTGTCGGGCGATCCGGCGCCGGCCTCGACCGAGGCTTGGTACGTGGCCACGCCGAAGGGCCTGGCGGTGGCGTTCCGCAACCTCCAGCCGGGCGCGTTTCCGCGGACCCGCCAACACACCCGCCGCGACGAGGACGCGCAGGTCGACCGTGTCAACGTGATGGTCGATTTCGACGGCGATGGCCACCAAGGCTATGACTTCACCGTGCTGCTGGGTGGTGGGATCCAGGACGCCACGATCACCGCCAGCGGAAACTTCAGCAACGACTGGGACGGCGAATGGCTGCACGCGGTCAGCGAGGACAATGACGGCTGGAGCGCGGAGGTACTGATTCCCTGGCACACCGGGACGATGCGCAAGGCCAATGGCGACACCCGGACGATCGGACTGTATTTCGACCGGGTGATCGGCGCCACGGGCCAGCGCATGGCCTGGCCGTACACCACGTTCGAGAAACCGCAATTCCTCGATCACTTCACGCGGGTGCAGCTGCCGGCCTACAGCGAGTCGTTGCTGGCGATCACGCCGTTCGCGCGCGTGGACTACGACAACGTGAAGCATCGCTGGAGCCAGGATGCCGGCGGCGACGTGTTCTGGAAGCCGAACGGCCAGTTCCAGTTGAGCGCCACCGTCAATCCGGACTTCGGGCAGGTGGAAAGCGACAGCCTGGTGGTGAACTTCGGCGCACAGGAGACCTTCTTCAGCGACAAGCGCCCGTTCTTCACGGAGAACAAGTCGATCTACGATTTCAACCTGGTGATGGACAACAGCCAGCTGGTCTACACCCGCCGTGTGGGCGGTCGGGCCGACGACGGCAACGGCAGCGGTGACATCGTCGGTGCGGTGAAGGCGAACGGCAGCTTCGGCAAGACCAACTACGGCGTGATGTGGGCGCAGGAGCGCGGCGACGCCGGGCGCACGTTCCTGGCGGCGCGCGCCAAGCGGGCGTTCGGCACCGTGACCGCGGGCGTGATGGCCACCCAGGTGCAGCATCCGTTCCTCGACCGCAATGCGCTGGTCCTGGGCAACGACTACGACTGGCATCCAACCGACAACCTGTCGTTCACCGCGAACGTGGTGGGAAGCGACATCGCCACCCATGGCCAGCATGTGCGCGGCGAAGGCGCGACGCTGATCGGGCAATACGAGATGGCCCACGGCTGGCGCCAGCAGGTGATCGCCATCCACTACGGCGACACCCTCGACGTCAACGATTTCGGCTACCTCGGCCGCAACAACCTCAATTACGCCCACTACGAACTCGGCAAGCGGGTCACCGACCTGCCGGCATCGTCGATCTATGCCTCGCACAACTGGAGGTGGCGCATCGATGGCATGAACGACGACCATGGCTTGTCCCTGCAGCGCGAGTTCCGCGTCCAGCGCAACAGCCAGCTGCGCGACGGCGGCAGCCAGTTCGCCCAGGTGATGCTGCGGGCGCCGGCCCACGATGACCGGCTGATGTTCGGCAATGGCGTCGTGCGCACTACCGGCGCGCCGATCTGGGCGTTCGAGCACGATGCCGGCCGGCGCGGCAACTGGTCATGGTCGACGAACACCGACGGCAGCTACGGTGGCGGGGTCGACAGCCACCGCAAGTTCGCGCGGGGAGTGGGCGCCGGGCTGACGTGGTACGCCAGCGACCTGTTGAATTTCAACACCTCCCTCTATGGGCAGCGCGACGACGAGTGGCTGCTGTGGCAGCACGACACCCTGCTGGGCAGCTTCCGCAAGGACTACCTGGAACTCAACGCCGCGATGAACTGGAACATCACGCCGAAGCAGGAGCTGCGGGTGAAGCTGCAGGCCATTTCGCTGCAGGCGACGCCCCGGCAAGCCTGGCGCGTGCAGCCCGACGGCAGCGTCCTGGCCTCGTCGGACGGGGTGCCCCCGCTGGCCTTGCACACCCTCGGCTTCCAGGTGCGTTACCGCTACGAGCTTGCCCCGCTGTCCAACATCTTCGTGGTCTATGGCCGGGGTGGCCAGTTCCTCGACGAGGACAACCTCGGCGTGCAGCGCCACTTCCGCGATGCCTTCCGGCTTCGCGACAGCGAACAGCTGCTCATCAAGGTCAATTACCGCTTCGAGCTCTGAGTGGCGGTTTCACGGAGCGTCGCCGAGCCGATGCGCCAGGCGCGCTGGTCGGGGGTGGCGCCGTCGACCACGGCGCGGTGGAGCGTGTAGCGGCCGGCGTACCGATGAACCGTGCCATCGACGTGCGTGGCGGTGACCTGCGCAGGGATCTCGATGTAGCGTTGTCCTGCGGCGGCATCGATCTCCGATGGCGCGCCGATGGCCACGTCGACCAATCGCGTGTCCTCGAAGCCGTGTGCGAATTGCCTGAAGGTCTGGTTGCTGGCGGCGCCGGCGTTGGCCCACAGGGCGAATGCGCGGTCATAGGCGCGGTGGTTGATGGCGTCGTAGTAGGCCTGCACCACCGCCACGGCATCCGCGGCATCGGATTCGGGGGTTGCCGTGGGCGAAGGAGGGGCCTGGACCGGTGCGGAAGCCGTGGGTGACGGCGTCCGGTCCAGTGGCGGCTGGGCTGCGGTCACCGCAGGCGTGGCATCCGGAGCAGGCGTCGGCGACTGCGCTGGGCTGCAGGCGGCCAAGGCCAACGTCCCAGCCGTGATCCAGCGCGAACGCGGCCTCATTGCGCACCCGGCGCGAGGTTGACCACCACCTTGCCGCCTTCGATCACCGCCGAGTCGACGTGCCGGTTCCCCAACCGCTCGCGAAAACCGGAATCCAGCGTGTACACCGCCTCGTCGCGCGAGTAGTCCTGGACCCATTGCGTCAATGCCGGGCGCAACTGCGATCCCAGTCCACCCAGCGCCGGCACGTCCACGGTATCCACGCTGGGGGTATCCAGCATCAATCCCATGCGCTGCATGTCGAAGCGGATGCCGCTGCTGACCGCGAAATGGCCTGACGGGTTGTCCGGCACGTGGCCGAGCGCGCCGACCCCCACGTCGAAGTCGATCCGCAGCCGTGTCGTCCCCGGGACGATGGACAGCCGTGGATGCATCACCCGCAGGTCCACCAGGCCGCCGCCCTTGCGGTAATCGCGCGGGAAGCGGCGATCCAGCTGTCCCTGCAGTTGCATCGGCGAAATGGCGATGCGGTTCTCCAGCACCGCGCCCAGCACGGTGCCGACGTTGGCACAGCCGGGGAGTGCAGCTGCTGCGAGCAGGGTGGTGGCGAGTAGCGCGACGTGCAGGCGGCGCATGGCGGTCTCCAGATCGGATGGGCACCGAGCATGGCCGTGCGGGAATGAACGGACCGTGTGCACGGTCCTGAAACGAAACCGGCCCCGAGTAGGGGCCGGATCGACCGCGCACGAATGCGCGGAGAGGGCGCGTGGCTCAGGCCGCGGCGTCCTTGAGCTTCTTGAGCGGACGCACCTTGACCTTCGTCGACTTCGGACGGGCCTTGAACGTCACTTCTTCCTTGGTGAAGGGATTGATGCCCTTGCGTGCCGGACGTGCCGGGACTTCGACCGCGGTGATCTTGAACAGGCCAGGCATGGTGAACGAGCCGGCGCCCTTCTTGTTGACCGAGGCGTGCACCGTGTTTTCCAGCGCACCGAGGACCGCACGCACGTCGCGCGAGGCAACACCGGTGTGGTCGGCGATGTGCGCGACCAGGCCCGACTTGCCCAGCGCGTCCTTGATCGGCTTCATCGTCGCGGACTTTGCTGCGGCTTTCGGGGCGGCTTTCGGAGCGGCCTTCTTGGCAGGCTTCGCGGCTTTCTTGGTGGCCATGTGTGTAACGGTCCTCGTGAGAATTTGGGAATGTATTGCTCGGCATCGACCGGCAACCAGACTGTATGCCAAGTGAATCCGTGCGCCAAGTGGGTTTGGGTGCTTTTTTTTCGGGTTTTTTTACGGACCTTTGCGCCTGGCCGGCCACTGCGCCGCAACAATTCCCCACCCGCGAGGCCTTCCGGGGTGAACGCGGGGCAACACATCCCCATGACGGGGGGCGGGTTCAGCATCGGGTTACCCCATGCGCTGCATCGTGCGCCAGCTGATTCCAGCACCCTTGATTGGAGTGAAAACCATGCAACGTCTGTCCCGTCTCGTGCTTGTCCCCGCGCTGCTCGCAGCCGCCTCGATGGCCCAGGCGCAGTCGGCGGGTTATGCGCAGGACCCGGGTTATACCGGGCAGGCCGGCTATCCGGTCGCGGCTCCCCAGTACGACACCGCCCGCGTCGTACGCGTCACGCCGGTCTACGGCGGGTATGCGCAGGCGCCGGGCCAACGCTGCTACCAGCACCCGGGTGGCTACGCGAACGATGGCTACAACGGCAACAACAATGGTTACTACGGCAACGACGGCTACAACAACGGCTACCCGAACGGCACGTACCCCAACGGCTATCCGCAGGGCGGCACCACGGCGGGCCGTACCGTCGCCGGCGTGGTCGGCAGCGTGCTTGGCGCGGTGGTGGGCAGCCAGGTGGGCAATGGCACGGGCCGCTACATCGGCTCCGCGGTCGGCGCGGCCGTGGGTGGCGTGGCCGGCCAGAGCGTGTACGAGCACTCGCAAGCGCAACGCCGTCCGCTGCCGCCGGTCACCGTCTGTGACCCGGTCCCCCAGAACAGCGGGTATGGCAATGCATCCCAGGCCACCGGGCAGTACGACGTGACCTACGAGTACGCAGGGCGCACCTATACCTCGCGCATGCCGTATCGCCCCGGCAACACGCTGCGCGTGCGCGTGGACGTGCAGCCGCAGTAATCCATCCGCCGGTCGGGGGTGGGAGCCGGCGGGCGCCTTCGGGCGCCCGTCGTGCGTCAGGGCCAGTCGATTTCGCCGCGGATGACCGAGCAGGTGCGGCCGCCGGACCAGACATCACCCGCGTCATCCACGGTGAGTTCGAGGATGGCATCGTGCCCGACCTCGCGCCCCTGGCTGACCCGGTAGAAATGCCCATCGCCCGGCAATGCATTCCGCGATGACAGCCACGCCGCCAGCGTGGCGTTCGCCGCGCCGGAAGCCGAATCCTCGAACCGTGCAGGCGCACCCACCCACGCGCGGACCGCGTAGTAATAGACCGGATCCCGGCTGCGCGCGTAGACGAACAGCCCCATGCTTCCGGTCGCCTCCGCCAGCTGGCCGATCGCCGTCCAGTCCGGTTGCGCGCTGCGCAGGCTGGCCTCGTCGGCGAGTTCGACCAGCCACCAGCGTCGGCCGCCGTCCATCAGGACCGGAGGCAGGGTGCCCATCGGCAATCCGGCGAGCGCGCCGCGCAGGCGCACGTCCGTCGGGTCGGCGATCTCCACGACGGACGCGCGCGGCGTGCGCACGGCGATCGTGCGATGCGGGCCGTCGCCATGCACGCGCAGCGGGAGCTTGCCGGCGATCCCGTCCTGCACCAGCAGGCCGTGGCGCGGCACGGCCAGGCCGGCTTCCAGCACGGCATGCGCGGTCCCCACGCTCGGGTGGCCGGCAAAGGGCACCTCGCGGCGCGGGCTGAAGATGCGGATGCGGTAGCTGCTGTCATCTCCGGTCGGTGGCAGCACGAAGGTGGTTTCCGGCAGGCGTGTCCAGTGGGCGATCGCCTGCATCCGCGCATCGTCCAGTCCGTCGGCGTCGAGCACGACGGCCAAGGGGTTCCCGGCGCCCGGACGGTCGGCGAAGACATCGACCTGGGTGAAGCGGCGTGGCGTCATGGAATGTCCCGGAACGATAGAATCGTGAAAACGCCCATTCTGGGCGCAGCCCATGTCCATGTCGATCAATAGCCCGTCGTCGTCCACACCCTGGATCATCCTCAAGTTCGGTGGCACGTCGGTGTCGCAGCGCACCCGCTGGGACACCATCGGGACGTTGGCGAAGTCGCGGCAGGACGAAGGTGCGCGCGTGCTGGTGGTGGTCTCGGCGCTGTCGGGCATCACCAACCAGTTGCAGGCATTGGCGGACGGGCTCGGCGATGTGAAATCGCAGCACGATGCGATTGCCGCGCGCCACCACGCGTTCGCGACGGAACTGGGCGTGGACCAGGACGTGTCGCTGGCCGAGCGGCTGGGTGCGCTGCATGCCCTGCTGCTGGAGGATGCACGCGCGGCTTCCCGTCCGTTGGACTGGCAGGCGGAGGTGCTGGCCCAGGGCGAATTGCTGTCCTCGACGCTGGGCGCGGCCTACCTGCGCACGCAGGGTTTCGACATGCGCTGGACGGACGCGCGCGAATGGCTCCGCGCGGTCGCGTTGCCGAACCAGTCCGACTGGTCCGGACGGTTGTCGGTGAACTGCGAGACCACCCGCGACGACACGCTGCGGGCGCGATTCGCGGAAGCCGCCGGCACGCTGGCCGTCACGCAGGGGTTCATCGCGCGGCATGGCGACGGCGGGACCGCGATCCTCGGCCGAGGCGGCTCGGACACGTCCGCGGCGTATTTCGGTGCGCTGCTGGGCGCGAAGCGCGTGGAGATCTGGACCGACGTGCCCGGCATGTTCAGCGCCAACCCGCGCGAAGTGCCGGATGCGCGCCTGCTGGCGCGACTGGACCACGCGGAGGCCCAGGAAATCGCAACCACCGGTGCGAAGGTGCTGCACCCGCGCTCCATCGGGCCGTGCCGCGAGGCCGGCGTGGAGATGCGCATCCTCGACACCGGGCATCCGCAGCTCGACGGCACGCGCATCGATGGCCACGGCCGCACGGTGCCGGGTGTCAAGGCGATCAGCCGCCGCAACGGCATCGTGCTGGTGTCCATGGAATCGGTCGGCATGTGGCAGCAGGTCGGCTTCCTCGCCGACGTCTTCGAGCGCTTCAAGCGCCACGGGCTCTCCGTCGACCTCATCGGTTCGTCGGAAACCAACGTGACGGTGTCACTGGACCCCAGCGAGAACCTGGTCAGCACCGACGTGCTGGAACGCCTGTCGGCGGACCTGGCGCAGATCTGCCGGGTCAAGGTGATCGCGCCATGCGCGGCGATCACGCTGGTGGGCCGCGGCATGCGCTCGCTGCTGCACAAGCTGTCCGACGTGTGGGCCACGTTCGGACGCGAACGCGTGCACCTGATCTCGCAGTCGTCGAACGATCTCAACCTGACCTTCGTGATCGACGAGGCGGATGCGGAGGGCATGATCCCGATGCTGCACGCCGAGCTGGTCCGCAGCGGCGCGATGCCGGTGCGCGAGCCCGGGGTGTTCGGGCCCACGTGGCAGCAACTCGTGGAGCCACGCCAGCCGCGGGGCGCCCCGTGGTGGCAGGCCGAGCGCGAGCGGCTGCTGGCACTCGCTGAGCGGTACACGCCCACGTACGCCTATCACCTGCCGACGCTGCGCGAACGCGCGAAGGCGCTGCTGGATATCCCTGCGCTGGATCGCCGCTATTACGCGATCAAGGCGAATTCGCATCCGGCCATCCTGCGCGCGCTCGACGCGCTCGGGTTCGGGTTCGAATGCGTTTCCATCGCCGAAGTGCGCCACGTGCAGGCCGCGCTCCCGGGCATCGCCGCCGAACGCCTGCTGTTCACCCCGAGCTTCGCGCCGCGCGAGGAATACGCCGAGGCGCTGGATGCCGGTATCACCACCACGATCGACAACATCGAAGCGCTGGAGACATGGCCGGGCCTGTTCCATGACCGTGCGATCTGGCTGCGCGTCGACCTCGGGCGCGGCGATGGCCACCACGCGAAGGTGGTGACGGGCGGTGCGGCCTCGAAGTTCGGGCTCGACATTTCCCGCATCGGCGACTTCGCGCAGCGTGCCCGTGCGATCGGCGCGCGCGTGGAGGGCCTGCACGCGCACCTTGGCAGCGGCATCGAGTCGCCGGCGCATTGGGCTCAGGTGTATTCGGAACTGGTTGGACTGGCCGATCGCATCGGGACCGTGCGCTGGATCGACATCGGTGGTGGACTGCCGATCCCGTACACGCCGGATGCGTGGCCGTTCGACATCCCGGCCTGGGGCGCGCGCATCAACGCCCTCAAGCAGGAATTCCCCCGCTATTCGCTGGCGTGCGAGCCCGGGCGCTACCTGGTCGCGGAAGCCGGCGTGCTGCTTGCGAAGGTCACGCAGGTGGTGCACAAGTCCGGCGTGGCGCGCGTGGGCGTGGATGCCGGCATGAACGCCCTGATGCGGCCGGCGCTGTACGACGCGTGGCATGGCATCGCCAACCTGACCCGCCTGGGCGATCGCGGCGAGGCGGTGTTCGACGTGGTGGGGCCGATCTGTGAGAGCGGCGACGTGCTCGGCGTCGCCCGCGAGCTGCCTGCATTGACCCGCGAAGGGGACGTCCTGCTGCTGGCCGATGCGGGCGCCTACGGCATGACGATGGCCAACACCTACAACCTGAGGGCGCTTCCGCACGAGGAGGTGCTGGAATGATCATTGGTGGATTCAACAGGGACGCCATCCGTGCGTTCCGCTTCGTCGAATGCGGCTTCGATCCGGGTACCGGCATCGCCCGGCTGGTCTATGCCTTCGATGACGGCCCGCAACTCATCGAGACGATCACCCTGCCGGGTGCGCCATTCCAGCTGGATGCCAGGCAGGGTGCGGCCGCCCACGCCGCCACGCGCCTGCTGCACCTGATCGCCGGCGTGAGCTACTACAAGGCTGCGGTGCCGCCGGAGATCCGCATCGAGAACGGTGCGATCGACGCCGGAATGGCCCGGTTCCTCGATCGCCTGTACCTCAACGGGCTCGGCGAATTCGCTTACCGCAACGGGATCGACCTGCACGGGCGCATCACGTTCCCGCATGCGGGAGACGCCGCCATGGCACCGGCGCTCGGCCTGCGCGAGCACGCGCTGGTGGCCATCGGGGGCGGCAAGGATTCGCTCGTGTCTATCGAGGCGTTGCGCACGGCGGGCATCGACCAGACGGTCACGTGGGTCGGCGGCTCCCAGCTCATCGCCGAGTGTGCGCGCCGCACCGAGCTGCCTCTCCTCAATATCGGACGGCAACTGGCCCCCGAATTGTTCGAGCTCAACCGGCAGGGCGCGTGGAACGGCCACATCCCGGTCACCGCCATCAATTCCGCGATCATGGTGCTGGCGGCGGTGGTCACCGGCGCCAACCAGGTGGTGTTCTCGAACGAGCGCTCCGCCAGCTATGGCAGCCTGATCGAAGGCACCGGCGAAGTGAACCACCAGTGGTCGAAGGGCTGGGCGTTCGAGCGGGATTTCGCGGCCATCGTGCATTCCGAAGTGGCGGCCGACCTCGACTACTACTCGCTGCTCCGCCCGCTGTCCGAGCTGGCCGTGGCACGACAGTTCGCCCGCACCGATCGCTATGACGCGCATTTCTCCAGCTGCAACCGCAACTTCCACCTGCTCGGCGACAAGCCCACGCAGCGCTGGTGCGGCGTCTGCCCGAAGTGCCATTTCGTCTTCCTGGCGCTGGCGCCCTTCATGGCCAAGCCACGACTGGTCGGCATCTTCGGTCGCAACCTGCTGGACGATCCCAACCAGCAGCCCGGTTATGACGCGCTGATGGAATACCACGACCACAAGCCCTTCGAATGCGTGGGCGAGGCCCGGGAATCGCGCGCCGCCATCGCGGCGCTGGCGCGTCGCCCGGAGTGGGAGCAGGACACGCTGGTGGAACGCTTCCGCCACGAGATCGCCCCGCAACTGGAGACCGACGATCTCGCCGTCGAGTCGCTGCTTGTGCCCGACAGCGAGCACGGCATTCCGGCGCGCGTGTGGGAGCGGGTACGTGTCCATCTCGGCGCTTGAGGGTCGGCGTGTCGCGTTGTGGGGCTGGGGCCGGGAAGGCCGCGCCGCCTGGCGCGCGCTGCGGTCACGGCTTCCCGCCCAGCCGCTGACCGTCTTCTGCAGCGCAGCCGAGGCCGTGGAGATCGCGGCGCTCGGCGACGCGCTGCTTGCCACGCGCACGGACGTGGATGCAGAGGCGCTCTCGGCCTTCGACGTGGTGGTGAAGTCGCCCGGCATCAGCCCGTACCGCGAGGACGCGCAAACCGCGGCCAGGCAGGGCACCACGTTCGTCGGCGGGAGCCGGCTGTGGTTCGAGGAGCGTCCGGGTGCCGCGACGCTGTGCGTGACCGGAACCAAGGGCAAGAGCACCACCACCTCGCTCCTCGCGCACCTGTTGCGCGCTGGCGGCCACCGCACCGCCCTCGCTGGCAACATCGGGCTGCCGATGCTTGAACTCCTCGACGGGCATGCCGAGTACTGGGCGATCGAGCTGTCCAGTTACCAGACGCGGGACGTCGCAGCGAGCGGCGTGCATCCGCTGATGGCGATCGTGACCAACATCTTCCCGGAACACCTCGACTGGCATGGCAGCGAAGACCGGTACGTGGGCGACAAGCTGGCGCTGCTGACGGAAGCCAGGCCACGGTACGCGGTGTTGAATGCCGGCGACCGCCATCTGGCGGCGTTGAAGCTGCCCGACACGGACGTCCGCTGGTTCAACCAGTCCGGGCGCTGGCACATGCGGGGCGACTGGGTGTGGCGCGCGAACGAGCGCATCCTCGACACCACGCAGATGGCGCTTCCCGGCAGCCACAATCGCGGCAACCTGTGCGCGGTGCTCACGGCCATCGAACTGCTCGGGCTCGATGCGACGGCCCTGGCGCCTCATGCGCTCACGTTCTCGCCGTTGCCCAATCGCCTGCAGGCACTCGGCACGCGCGATGGCATCGAGTACGTGAACGACTCCATCAGCACCACACCCCAAACCGCCCTGGCCGCACTCGATGTCTACCGGGACCAGAAGGTGGCATTGCTGGCGGGCGGGCACGACCGCGGCCTGGATTGGCAGGTATTCGCCGACGCGATGGAGCACCGCCCGCCCTGCGCGGTGGTGACGATGGGTGAGAACGGCCCGCGCATCCACGCGTTGCTGGAGCCACTCGCGCGGCAGGGACGGTTCCAGCTGCGCGCCGCCGGCGGGCTCGAGGACGCGATGGCGAAAGCGCGGCAGGCCCTGCACGGCCATGGCGTGATGCTGCTGTCGCCGGGCGCGCCCAGCTACGGGCCGTACACGGATTACGTCGCGCGGGGCAGGCACTTCGCGCAGCTCGCCGGGTTCGAGCCGGACGCGATCAGTGCCATCGGCGGGCTCGGGATCGCCTGAGCCCATTTCACCCGGTCGGCGGTGTCCGGGTATAGGGTGGCGCCGTCCACCGGAGGAGACCGTCATGCGCCTGTCCCGCGTCCTTGCCAGCCTGCTGCTCGCCGGCTGTGCGTTTCCCGCCTTCGCCACCATGCAGGCGAAACCCGTCGACTGGCGCGTGGGCGCCGATCGCTTCAGCGGCTACGTCGTCTACGACGATGCCTCGAAGGCCAAGCGCCCGGGCCTGCTGATGGTGCCGGATTGGTATGGCATCACGCCCGCGGCGATCGACAAGGCGAAGCAACAGGCGGGGAGCGACTACGTCGTGCTGGTGGTCGACATGTACGGCACCGACAAGCGGCCGAAGGACAACGACGCGGCGGGTGCGATGGTCAAGCCGTTGTACGCGCATCCCGACGTGATGCGCGCGCGCATGCAGGCGGCACTCGCCGCCCTCAAGGCGCAGGCCGGGAAGGCTCCGCTGGATGCGTCGCGGATCGGCGCGTTCGGTTTCTGCTTTGGTGGCTCATCCGCCCTCGAGCTGGCGCGCACCGGCGTGAAGCTTGCCGGCATCGTGACCTTCCATGGAGGGCTGCAGACGGCGATGCCTGCGGCACCGGGGAGCGTGCATACGCCGCTGCTGGTGCTCAACGGTGCGGATGATGCCGGCCAGAAGCCCAACATCGTTCCGTTCGAGAATGAAATGGACAAGGCCGGCGCGGACTGGCAGTTCGTGAACTTCAGTGGCGCCGTGCATTGCTTTGCCCTGGAGACCGCGCATTCGCCGGGGTGCATGTACAACCCACGCGCAGCGCGGCGCGCCTACATGATGATGCACGCCTTCTTCAAGGGACGCTTCGCTGCCGCTGACTGAACCGGGTCAGTGGTCGCGGCTGACCGCGTAGCGGGCAAGCCCGCGCAACGCCGCGACGGCTTCGGTGTCCGGGAGTCCATCCAGTGCGGCTTCGGCGAGGGCGGCATAGCGGCGCGCCACGTCGCGACTGTAGGCGAGGCTGTCGCGCGCGCTGATCGCGGTCGTCACTTCCGGCAGGGCCGACACATCGCCAGCCCGCACGATCGCACGCAGGCGTTCACGCGTCGCCGGATCGCAATGCGCCACCGCGTGGATCAGCGGCAGCGTCATCTTGCCCTCGGCGAGATCGTCGCCGAGGTTCTTGCCCATCGTCGCCGCGTCGGAGGCGTAATCCAGCACGTCGTCGGCGATCTGGAACGCATAGCCGAGGTGCATGCCGTAGTCGTGCAACGCCTGCTGCGTCGTTGCGTCGGCGCCAGCCAGCAGCGCGCCGAGCCGGGTGGCCGCCGCGAACAGGATCGCGGTCTTGCGTTCGATCACGCGCAGGTAGGCGGCCTCGTCCGTGTCCGGGTTGCGCACATGCAACAGCTGCAGCACCTCGCCCTCGGCGATGAGGTTGGTGGTGTTGGCCAGGATCTCCTGCACGTCCATCCGTCCCAGCTCGACCATGAGCTGGAAGCTGCGCGAATACAGGAAGTCGCCGACAAGCACGCTGGTCGCGTTGCCCCACACCGCGTTCGCGGTCTCGCGGCCGCGGCGCAGGTCGGACTCGTCGACCACGTCGTCGTGCAGCAGGGTGGAGGTATGGATGAACTCGACCACCGCGGCAAGCTGGTGTGCATCCGTGTCCATGTGGCCAAGCGCGCGTGCCGCCAGCAGCAGCAGCATGGGGCGCAGGCGCTTGCCGCCGGCGCCGATGATGTATTCCGCGACCTGGTTGATCAGCACCACGTCCGAGGCCAGGCGGCGCCGGATGAGGGCGTCCACCGCGGCCATGTCCGCGGCCGCAAGGGTCTGGATCGCGCTCAGGTCGGGCACGGAACGAGGTGTCATACAGGGCGGCGCGATCCAGGGGAGCCGCGATTATAGGGGTTGCCCCGATTCAGTCTTTTCCCACGCTGGCCAGCGCCAGTCTCCGCTGGCGAGAATGGGCCGGCTATCATGCAATGTCCCGGTCCGAGGCATCCGCCGCGGGCATCCACAACCAATGACCAAGACGAAGGAAGCAAGATGGCACGCGGAGTGAACAAGGTGATCCTGGTCGGAAACCTCGGCAATGACCCGGAAGTCAAGTACACGCAGGGCGGCATGGCGATCTGCACGATCAGCCTGGCCACCACGTCGGTCCGCAAGGATCGCGACGGCAACACGCAGGAGAAGACCGAATGGCATCGCGTCAAGCTGTTCGGCAAGCTCGGCGAGATCGCCGCGGAGTACCTGAAGAAGGGCCGGGCGGCCTACATCGAAGGCCGGATCGAGTACGGAAGCTATGAAAAGGACGGGGTGAAGCACTACACCACCGACATCATCGCGGACGAGATGCAGATGCTCGGCGGCGGTGGCGAAGGTGGCGGGCAGGGTGGCGGTGGTGGCGGGTATGAACGTGGTCCGCGACAGCCGGCCCAGCGGCGCGAGCCGACGGGTGGCGGGAGCCGCCCGCCGTCGGCACCGACGCCCGATTTCGGCGGCGCCGACTTCGGCGACGACGACATCCCGTTCTGATCCTGGCTTCCAGGTTCAATGCAGGCGGCGCCGGAAGGCGCCGTTTGCATGTCCAGCGCCCGCGACGGCGCGCTGCGCCGCGGCTGGACTTGGGGCGCCCCAGCCCGTAGCGTGGCCGGGTCTGCCACCCGAGGCCCGTCATGTCCAATCCCGCGACCACCACGCCGCGCAAGGAATTCACGCTCCGGGGACTCATCCTCGGCGTCATCATCACCGTGCTGTTCACGGCGGCGAACGTCTTCTTCGGGTTGAAGGCGGGCCTCACTTTCGCGACCTCGATCCCGGCCGCCGTGATCTCGATGGCGCTGCTGCGCGGATTCAAGGACTCGACGATCCAGGAAAACAACATCGTGCAGACGGTTGCTTCGGCGGCGGGCACGCTGTCGTCGATCATCTTCGTGCTGCCCGGACTGATCATGATCGGCTGGTGGCAGCACTTCCCGTTCTGGGAATCGTTCCTGATCTGCGCGCTCGGCGGCGTGCTGGGCGTGATGTATTCGATCCCGCTGCGCCGTGCGCTGGTCACCAACTCCGAGCTGCCGTACCCCGAAGGCGTGGCCTGCGCCGAGGTGCTGAAAGTGGGCAGCGGCGATGACAGCCGTGGCGTGGAGGAAAGCAGCGCCGGCCTGATGGCGGTGGTCTGGGGAGCGATCGTGTCCGCGGTGTTCGCGGTGATCATCGCGACCAAGGTGTTCGCCAGCGATGTCGCGTCCTACTTCCGCATCGGCACGCCCGATGCCGCAGGCAAGGGCCACGTGACCGGCTTTGATTTCGCGCTGTCGATGGCGCTGCTTGCGATCGGGCACCTCGTCGGCTTGTGGGTGGGCGTGGCGATGCTGCTCGGCGCGTTGATCGGGTGGGGCTGGGGCGTGCCGCACTTCTCCATCCTGTCCTCGGTCACCGGCAGTGCGGCCGACATCGCGCAGGACACGTGGAGCCACCAGGTGCGCTTCATCGGTGCGGGCACGATTGGCATTGCCGCGATCTGGACGCTGCTCAAGCTGGTCAAGCCGGTGTACGCCGGCCTGGCATCGGCGATGGCGGCATCGAAGGTGCGCAAGGCGGGCCAGTTGCACACGCTCGACCGCGTGGAACACGACATTCCGATCGGCGTGGTGGGCGCGATCATGGCGGTGAGCTTCGTGCCGATCGCATGGCTGTTCGGCCACTTCGCGAACGGCGCGGGACTGGGCGAGCACATGTGGATGCTCGTCATCGGCGGCCTCGTCTATTGCGTGGTGATGAGCTTCCTGGTGTCGGCGGTGTGCGGCTACATGGCCGGCCTCATCGGTTCGTCCAACAGCCCCCTGTCGGGCATCGGCATCCTGGTGGTCATCGGCGCGGCGCTGCTGCTGGTGCTGGCGGTGAAGCCGCTGCTGGCGCCTGGCCACGAAAAGGCATTGGTCGCGTTCGCGCTGTTCGTCACCGCGGTGGTGTTCACCGTGGCCGCGATCGCCAACAACAACCTGCAGGACCTCAAGACCGGCCAGCTGGTGGACGCCACGCCGTCGCTGCAGCAGTGGGCGCTGGTGGTCGGCGTGTTCGCGGGTGCCGCGGTGATTCCGCCGGTGCTCGACCTGCTCAACCAGGCCTACGGCTTCTCCGGCGCACCGGGCGCGGATCCCTCGCGTGCGCTCGCCGCCCCGCAGGCGGGCCTCATCTCGGCGTTGGCGCAGGGCGTGATCCAGAACAACATCGACTGGAGCCTGATCCTGACCGGCGCCGGCATCGGCGTGGTGCTGATCATCCTCGACGCCGTGCTGCGCCGTTCCACGGGTGAGAAGGCGCACCTCTCGCCGCTGGCCGTCGGTCTTGGCATCTACCTGCCCACGTCCGCCACGCTGATGGTCGTGGTCGGCGCCTTCGTGGGCTGGATCTATGACCGCCGCGCCGAGCGTTCCGCCAAGCCGGAAACGGCCAAGCAGCTGGGCGTGCTGCTGGCGTCCGGCATGATCGTGGGCGAGGGCCTGATCGGCGTGGTGATCGCGGCGGTCGTGGCGTTCTCCGGCAAGGATGCGCCGCTGGCCATCGTCGGCCCGGACTTCGCGCATCCGGCGGTGTGGATCGGCGGTGTTGCCTTCGTGCTCGGCATCCTCGGCCTGTACACGTACGCCAGCAGGCTGTCGCGCCGCGGCGGCGCTTGATCGACCCGGCGCCGCCGGTCACGCGGCGGCGCAACACGAAGGAAAAGGGCTGCGGGGCTAGAATCGGGGACTGTTGTCCTTGACTGGGGTTCCCCGATGACGTTCCGCCTTGCCCTGCTGCCGTTGGCGCTTGCCTGCGCCCTGCCGCTGACCGCCCATGCCGATCGCGGGTTCACCGTGCGCGACATGGTCAAGCTCGACCGCTACGCGTCGCCGGCGCTGTCGCCGGACGGCAAGACCGTGGTGTTCGCGAAGCGCGTGATGAACGCCGAGCAGACCAAGGCCAGCACCGCGCTCTGGGCCGAACCCGCGGCCGGTGGCACGCCGACCCGGCTCACGCCCGAGGGCTGGAACGTCAATTCCCCGGCGTTCTCGAAGGACGGCAAGACTGTCTACTTCCTGTCGGGCACGAGCGGCAGCTCGCAGCTCTATGCCATCCCGGTGGCCGGTGGCACTCCGGCGCAGCTCACCGACCTGCCGATCGACGTGGATGCCTATTCGCTGGCGCCCGATGGCGCGCGCGTCGCCCTGGCGGCGGCCACGTTCCAGGATTGCAGCGGTGGCAAGGCCGATGTGTTCGCCTGCACCAAGGGCAAGCTCGACGCACTCGAGGCCAAGGGCCGCACCAGCGGCGTGGTCTACGACCGTCTTTTCATCCGCCATTGGGATGCCTGGAACGACGGCCGCTACAACCGCGTGTTCGTGGCGCCAATCGGAGGCAAGGGCATGGCGAAAACCGCCACGCTGCTGAGTGCCGACATCGCCGGCGACATCCCGTCCAAGCCGTTCGGCGACCTGTCGGATTTCGCGTGGACGCCCGATGGCAAGCGCGTCGCGATGAGCGTGCGCCAGGGCAACCGCGAGGAGCCGTGGAGCACCAACTTCGACATCTGGATGGCGAACGCGGACGGCACCGGCAAGGCGCGCAACCTCACTGCCGCCAACAAGGCGTGGGACGCCGGCCCGGTGTTCAGCGCCGACGGCAAGACGCTCTACTACCGCGCGATGAAGCGTCCCGGCTTCGAGGCCGACCGCTTCGCGCTGATGGCGATGGACCTCGCCAGTGGCAAGACCCGCGAGATCGACCCGCAATGGGACCGCTCAGCCAACGGCATCACCCTGTCGAAGGACGGCCGTACGATCTGGACCACCGCCTACGACATGGGTCAGGAACCCCTGTTCGCGATCGATGTCGCCACCGGCAATGCCACCAAGGTGGTGGGTGACGGCACGGTCGGCACGGTCGACGTGCAGGGCGACACGCTGGTGTTCACCCGCAACTCGATGAAGAGCGGCGACCAGGTGTTCGCGATGCCGCTGGCCGGCGGGGAGGCGCATGCGCTCACGCCCAGTGCCGCCGAACAGCTGCCCGGCGTGAAGTGGGGCGATTTCGAGCAGTTCTCGTTCACCGGCTGGAACGGCGAGACCGTGCACGGCTACGTGGTGAAGCCGTGGAACTACCAGCCCGGGAAGAAATATCCGGTGGCGTTCCTGATCCATGGCGGCCCGCAGGGCAGCTTCGGCAATGGCTGGAGCTATCGCTGGAACCCGCAGACGTACGCGGGCCAGGGCTATGCCGCGGTGATGATCGACTTCCACGGATCCACCGGGTATGGCCAGGCCTTTACCGATGCGATCAGCCAGCACTGGGGCGACCGCCCCCTGGAAGACCTGCAGAAGGGCTGGTCCGCGGCGTTGCAGAAGTATTCCTTCCTCAACGGCGACAAGGCCTGCGCACTGGGTGCGAGCTATGGCGGCTTCATGGCGTACTGGATCGCCGGCAACTGGAACCAGCCGTGGAAGTGCATCGTTGCGCACGACGGCGTGTTCGACAACCGCATGATGGGCTACGCCACCGAGGAACTCTGGTTCAGTCAGTGGGAGAACGGCGGCACGGTGTGGGAGAACCCGGCCGGATACGAGAAGTTCAACCCGCTGAACCACGTCAAGGACTGGCGCGTGCCGATGCTGGTGGTGCACAGCCAGCAGGACTTCCGCATTCCGGTGGAGCAGGGCATCGCGGCGTTCTCGGCACTTCAGCGCAAGGGCATCGAATCGAAGTTCCTGTACTTCCCCGACGAGAACCACTGGGTGCTGAAGCCGCAGAACAGCATCAAGTGGCACGACACCGTCAACGACTGGTTGAAGGCGCACATCGGGAACTGACGTGCAGCCGCATCCGGCACTGATCCAGGACGACATCGTCGTCCTGGGCCTGATCGCGGCCACGCTCGGCCTGGTCTTCCTCGGGGCATCGCGGAAGACGGGGTTCTGGGCGCGCTTCTTCAACGTCGTGCCGCCCTTGCTGCTGTGCTATTTCATTCCCGGCATCTTCAACTCGCTGGGATGGATCGATGGCGCGAACAGCCGCCTGTACAACCCGGTGGCCAGTCGCGTGCTGCTGCCGGCGTCGCTGGTGTTGCTGACGCTCACCGTCGATATCCCGGCCATCCTCAAGCTGGGCCCGAAACTGCTGTTGATGTACGTCGCCACGTCCGCCAGCGTGATGCTGGGTGGCATCCTCGCGTTCATCGCGATGCGCGCGCTCTTTCCCGCGGCGATGGGCGGCGACACCTGGGCCGGCATGGCCGCACTCGCCGGGAGCTGGATCGGCGGCGGCGCCAACATGGTGGCGATGAAGGAAGTGTTCCATGTCGATGCCACCACGTTCGGCCAGTTCGCGGTCGTCGATGCCGCGGTGGCGTACGTTTGGATGGCGATCCTGTTGCTGCTGGCGCAGCGTGCACAGGCCATCGACGCGCGCCAGCACGCCGACACCACCGCGCTGGATGACCTCAAGCAGCGCCTGGCGGCCTACCACCAGGCACATGCGCGCGCGGCCACGCTCACCGATTTCATGCTGATGTTCGGCCTCGCGTTCGGGACCGTGGGCTTCGCGCACTGGGTTGCCGGCGTGTTCGCGCCATGGATCACCGCGCAGGTTCCCTGGGCGCGCAACGCAGGCCTCGGCGAGCCGCTGGTGTGGATCATCGCGATCTGCACCACGGTCGGCCTGGCTCTCAGCTTCACGCGCGTGCGTCGGCTGGAAGGTGCCGGTGCCTCCACGCTCGGTACGCTGCTGCTGTACGTGCTGATCGCCTGCATCGGCATGCAGATGGACATCGGTGCGGTGTTCGGCAACCCGGCACTGCTGCTGCTGGGCGCGGTGTGGCTGGGGTTCCACATCGTCATCCTGTGGATCGTCGCGCGCCTGGTGCGTGCACCGTTGTTCTATTTCGCGGTCGGCTCGCAAAGCCACATTGGCGGCCCCGCATCCGCGCCCGTGGTTGCATCGGCATTCCACCCGGCGTTGGCCCCCGTGGGTGCCCTGCTGGGGACCCTGGGATACGCGACGGGCACCGTCCTCGCCTACCTGCTTGGCCTGGCGCTCAAGGCATTGGCCGGCGCATGAAGCTGGCCAGCGTGCCGCGGCGGATCCTGCGGGCGCTCGGGCCGGGCGTCACCACGGGCGCAGCCGACGACGACCCGTCCGGCATCGCCACCTACTCGATCGCGGGTGCCCAGTTCGGCACCGGCCTGCTCTGGATGGCCTGGCTGACCTGGCCGCTGATGGGGGCGGTGCAGATGATGTGCGCGCGGATCGGCATGGTGACCGGCATGGGCCTGGCGGGCGCATTGCGCCTCAAGTTCCCGCGATGGGTGGTGGGATTGGCTGCGGTTGCGCTGCTGGTCGCAAATGTCGTCAACATCGCGTCCGACCTTGCCGGTATGGCCGATGCCGCGGAAATGCTCGGCGCGGGCTCGTCCCATGTCTACGTGGTGGTCTTCGGCGTGGGCGTCGCGGTTGCGAGCATCCGGCTGCGCTACCACCAGATCGCATCGGTGCTGAAATGGCTTGCGCTGATCCTGTTCGCCTACATCGCCACGGCCATCATCATGAAGCCGCACTGGAGCGAGGTCCTGGCCAGCGCATTACACCCGACATGGCCACGCGGACATGAAGCCTGGGCCACCATCGTGGCCATCCTCGGCACCACCATCAGTCCATACCTGTTCTTCTGGCAAGCAGGGCAGGAGGTCGAGGAGGAGAAGGCAATGGGACGCCGGCTCCTGAAGGAGCGCGAAGGCGCGAGCCGCAAGGAGATCGTCGACCGGCGCATCGATGTCGGCATCGGCACGCTGTTCTCCAACGTGGTGATGTTCTTCATCATCCTCTCCACGGCGCTGACCCTGCATGCCCACGGGATCACCGAGGTGGCAACCACCCGCGGAGCAGCCGAAGCATTGCGTCCGCTCGCCGGCGATGCCGCCTACCTGCTGTATTCGCTGGGCATCGTGGGAACCGGCTTGCTGGCCATACCGACGCTGGCCGGGTCCGCGGCGTACGCGCTGGCCGAAACCTTCGACTGGGCGTATGGACTGGACCAGCGGTTGAGCCAAGCGGTCTCGTTCTACGCGGTGTTCGCGATGGCCATTCTGGCGGCCATCGGGCTCGACTTCCTAGGCATCGACCCGATCCGCGCGCTGTTCTGGACCGCCGTGGTCAATGGCGTGCTGGCGCCATTCCTGATTATCGGGATATGGATGGTGGCCAGCGACCGGGCGGTGATGAGGGACCAGACCAGCACGCTGCTCAGTCGCGTCACGGTAGCGATCGCCGCGATGTTGATGCTGGGCGCCGCCGCCGGATTGGTCCTGCTCTAGCCCGCTTACAGCCAGCGCACCCTGCGCAGGTAGCGGTACAGCACCACGCAGGCCAGCAGCACGCTGAGGATGAGAACGGGGTATGCGTGCGGATGATCGAGTTCCGGCATGTGCTTGAAGTTCATGCCGTACCAGCTGGCAACGAGGGTCGGTACCGCGAGCAGCCCGGCCCAGCCCGCCAGTTTCTTCACCACTTCGCCCTGGTTGATGGTGACCAGCGACAGGTTGGTGTTCATCGCGGCACCGGCCATCTCGCGCAGCACGTCGATCATGTCGGTGGTTCGCCCGGCGTGGTCGCTCACGTCGCGGAAATACGGCTTGGCCTCGTCGGGGATGCCCATCGTCTCGGAGCGCATCAGCTGCGAGAGGATGTCCTGCATCGGCGTCACCGACATGCGCATCTGCGTGAGTTCCTTGCGCAGGGTGTACAGGCGCTGGATCGTGTCGCGGCGGTACTCCTCGGCGAAGATCGTGTGCTCCAGGTCGTCGAGTTCCGCCTGGAAGTCGTTCACGATCGGCTCGTAGTTGTCCACGATGAAATCGAGCACGCCATGCAAGGCCACCGCCGGACCCATCGCCAGCAGGTCGGGCTCGCGTTCGAGCTTGGTGCGCACCGACGCATAGCTGAGCGACGCGCCGTGCCGCACGGTGACCAGGAAGCGCCGGCCGAAGAAGATGTGCGTCTCGCCGAAGCGCACGTGCTCTTCGACCAGTTGCGCGGTGTGCACGGCGATGAACAGCGAATTCCCGAAGGCTTCGATCTTGGGCCGCTGGTGCGCGCCCTGTGCATCCTCGATGGCAAGGTCGTGCAGGCAGAATTCCTCCTGCAGCTTGTCGAGCAGGCCGGCGTCCGGTTCGTACAGGCCCACCCAGATGAAGCTGTCGTCATCGGCGGCCAGCACGTCGCTGATTGCATCCAGCGAAATGTCCTGGCTCACGCCATCGCGGTAGGCCTTGCAGTTGACGACCACCTGGTGGGGCGCGTTTTCGACGTGCGGCAGGGGGGCGGGCGAGTCCATGGCGTCCATGCTGCGCCGCCGCTCAGCCGGCGGCAAGCGCTCCCCGGCGCGCGAACAGCCATGCGAGCGCCAGGTGCAGCGGCACCAGCAGGGCCAGCCAGGGGCCATTGGGCTGGAGTCGCAACAGCCACAGCACGAACACCGCCGCGACGGCGAAGGCGGCGACGGCCGCCGCCATCCACCTCGCCGCACCGCCGAAGGGACGGCCGGCCAAGCGGCGAAGCCCTGGCCACGCCAGCAGCAGGCACAGTGGATTGAACAGGAGCAGGTTGGCGTTGCGCCACAGCGCCCAGTGTTCGGTGCCGAGCCAGGCATACAGCAGGACTGCCCCGATGGTTCCGCACATCAGCCAGAAGGGAACCGCGACCGCTGCGACCGCGCGCGGATGCCGCCGCCCCACGACCAGGATCGCCAGCGCGACCAGCAGGCCCACGGCCAGGCAGCCCCAGACGGGCAGCACGCGCAGCTCAGCCGGCGGTCCCAGGCGGTGCGGCACCAGTTCTTCGGCGTGCGATACCAGCGGGCGGCCATCGGTGCGCGTCACGGTGGCCACGCTGTCGGCCAGCCGTTGCGGAACGAAGGCATCGTCCCAGTGCGACAAGGCGGGATTGGTATCGGGGCCCAATCCGATCTCGAACAGCAGCCACATCCATCCCGTGGGCGAGGCCAGCCGCAAGGATTCACTGCGATAGCTTTCGCCGTTGGAACCGGACTGCAGGGCGTCGTGCAGCCGCCCGCCCAGCACGCCATCGATCGCGTCCCGCACGCGCGTGGTGCAGTTGTCGCGGAACGGATCGTAGTGGTAGCGCGCGTTTTCCGGCAGCGCGTTGCGTTCGAGCCTGGCTTCGAGCGCATCGGCTTGCGAGGGGTCCAGGTCCAGCCACTGGATGCGCACGCCGCGGCCTTCGTCGCGGTACGTCTGCAGGTCATCGGCCAGTGGCAGCGCCACCAGCTGGTACTGCATGTCGCCACGCGCGTAGCGGCCGGCGAACCCGGGCTCCGTCGGGTCGAAGAAGCCGAAGTTGTACGACACCGGTGCACCGCGCGCGGGGTTGTCCACCACGATCGCGTCGTGGCCGAAGCGTTCCCAGAAGATCGTGCCCGGTTGCATCGTCATCAAGCCGATGCGCGGGGTCGCGGCCGCACATGTCGCGAGCAACCACGCCAGCAGGAGCCACCACGCCCGGCGGATGCCGGCGCGGTCACGCATCGCCATGCACGCCCATGTGGAAGGAATGCACGCGCCGTGAGTCGGCGTTCGCCACGCGGAAGACGAAGCGCCCCATCGCGAGCTCCTCGCCTTCCTCGGGCAGGTGCCCGATGGCGGCGGTGACCAGGCCGCCAATGGTGTCGTACTCGTCCTCGTCGAATTCGGCATCGAAGCGCGAGTTGAAATCCGAGATCGGGGTCAGTGCGTCGACCACGTACTGTCCATCGGCATGCGCGCGGATGTGCGCCTCGTCGTCCTCGGCCTCGTCGTGCTCGTCGTCGATGTCGCCGACGATCTGTTCCAGCACGTCCTCGATCGTCAGCAGGCCGGCCACGCCACCGTACTCGTCGATCACGATGCCCATGTGGTTGCGGGACAGCCGGAACTCGCGCAGCAGCACGTCCAGGCGCTTGGATTCCGGGATCAGGAACGCGGGGCGCAGCAGTTCGCGCAGGCCCTGTCCGGTGTTCTCCACCGCCACGCGCAGCAGGTCCTTCGCCAGCAGGATGCCTAGGATCTCGTCCTTGTCCTCGCCGTGCACGGGCAGGCGCGAATGGCCGGATTCGATGACGGCGGCCATGATGCCGGGCATGGGTGCATCCACGGCCAGCATCGACATCTGTGCGCGCGGGATCATCACGTCGCCCACGGTGAGGTCCGAGATCGCCACCGCGCCTTCCATCATCCGCAGCGTGTCCTGGCCCAGCAGGCCATCCGACGCCGCATCGCGCAGTACTTCCAGCACGTCGCCGCGGGTGGTGGGTTCGCCGGACAGTGCGGCTCCGATGCGTTCCAGCCAGCTGCGGTGTTCGTGGCTGTTGCTACTGTCGGGGTCTTCGCTCATCGGTCGGGGCGGGGGAGATGCGTCGGGGGTGGGGTGCAGATTCTAGCCGGTACCCGTGCGGGCCCCATGACGGGGCGGTCAGCGCTCGGCGTACGGGTCGCCGATACCCAGCAGGGCCAGCACTTCGCGTTCGAGCTGCTCCATGGCCTGGGCATCCACCTCGTTCATGTGGTCCCAACCCAGCAGGTGGAGGGTCCCGTGCACGGTGAGGTGCGCGTAGTGCGCGACCAGCGGCTTGCCCTGCTCCTTGGCTTCCCGCGCGATCACGGGGGCGCACAGCACCAGGTCACCCAGCAGCGGAAACTTCGCCGCCTTAGGCAGCCCGGGCGGACGTTCCGCAGGGAAACTCAACACGTTGGTGGGGGCGTCCTTGCCGCGGTAATGCTTGTTGAGCGCGCGCCCCTCGGGTTCATCGACGATGCGCACCGCAAGGTCGGCATCGAGGATGCGGCCTTCGAGCGCGGCGGCCACCCAGCGGCGGAAGCTGGCGGCGGCGGGAATGCCGCGCCGGGGAAGGGCATAACTGACGGCAACTTCGAGCTGGACGGGGCCGCGGGTCATGTGGGCAGTCTACGATGACGCCGGCCCGGTCTGCGCATCGCGCGCGTCCCGTGCGTCATACGCGCTCACGATCTTGGCCACCAGTGGATGCCGGACCACGTCGCGCGCCTCGAAGAAGGTGAAACTGACGCCGTTGACATCGCGCAGGACATCGAGCGCATCCCGCAGGCCGGACTTGATGTGCTTCGGCAGGTCGACCTGGGTCATGTCGCCGGTGATCACCGCGGTGCTGCCGAAACCCAGGCGCGTCAGGAACATCTTCATCTGTTCGATGGTGGTGTTCTGCGCCTCGTCCAGGATCACGAATGCATCGTTCAGCGTGCGTCCGCGCATGTAGGCGAGTGGCGCGATCTCGATGACGGATTTCTCCAGGAGCTTCAGCACCTTCTCCACGCCGAGCATCTCGTACAGCGCGTCGTAGAGCGGGCGCAGGTACGGGTCGACCTTCTGGGTGAGGTCGCCCGGCAGGAAGCCCAGCTTCTCGCCGGCTTCCACGGCGGGACGCACCAGGATCAGCCGCTGCACGCGGGATTCGTTGAGCGCCTCCACCGCCATCGCGACCCCAAGGAAGGTCTTGCCGGTGCCGGCCGGCCCGATGCCGAAGTTGATGTCGTGCGTCGCGATCGCGTGGAGGTACTTCTTCTGGTTCGCGCCCCGTCCCTTGATCGTCCCGCGGCGAACGCGCACGGCCACGTCCTGCGGCACGTAGTCCTCGCCGTCGCCGCCGGGCACCGTCGCGTCGTCCTCGTTCGCGTAGGCGGCCAGGCGCACGTTCAGCGCCTGCGCATCGAG